>Ga0315289_10000033_pt1 | contig 218128 bp, 189 predicted proteins | sample YL17G11_40_MG_FD_203452 | JGI IMG/M metagenome (GOLD analysis project Ga0315289, IMG submission 203452) | Sediment microbial communities from Yellowstone Lake, YNP, Wyoming, USA - YL17G11_40 | ecosystem: Environmental > Aquatic > Freshwater > Lake > Sediment | place: USA: Wyoming | collected... | reverse complement strand
ACGGTAGTTTTTCCACAACCGTTTTGCCAAAAACCGCCTGGCCGTTTTCTCTTGTCTAACAATCAGATGAAACGATTTTATGTTCATTCACACCAATATAATTGGTGTCAAATGTTTTACAATCACCTAATTTATAGTTACCCCTCTTAATTTCAAGGATGAAAGTTAAGCAGAAGAAGAGGGGAGAAGATCTTATGAAAACAATGCTTCAGCAAACTGGGTAGGATCGAACTTTTGAAAATCGTCTGGTTTTTCCCCCAGCCCGACGTACTTGACCGGGACTTTGAATTCGTCCGTAATGGCGATCATTATCCCCCCTTTGGCGGTACCATCCAGCTTGGTCAAAAAGATGCCGGTGATTCCGACTGCATCTTTGAACATTCTCACCTGAGACAGACCGTTCTGGCCGGTAGTGGCGTCAATCACCAGAAGGATTTCATGCGGGGCTCCTGTCAAAGCCTTTCCCATTACCCTTTTGACCTTCTTCAACTCCTCCATCAGGTTGACCTTGGTATGCAGCCTTCCCGCCGTGTCGACTATCACCACATCGAATCCGCGGGAACAGGCGGCTTTGATAGCATCGAAGGCAACCGAGGCAGGGTCCTGATTGGGCATGCTTCCCACCAGTTCCACTCCGACCCGTTCCGTCCAGATGGACAACTGTTCACCGGCGGCCGCCCGGAAAGTGTCGCACGCTGCCACCAGAACTTTTATCCCCTGATCTTTGTAATCTTTAGCCAATTTAGCGATTGAAGTGGTCTTGCCGGTACCATTGACCCCTACCATCATGATCACATGGGGTGAAGCCATCTCGCTATTGGAGATCTCACTGGCGGCCAAGATTGATGTCACCTGATCTTTGAGTAAGCCTGTGACTTTTTCGGAGTCGTCAATTTTTTGGGAGGCGGCCTCCTTTTTCAACCCTTCGATTATCTTAGCGGTGGTGGAGGGTCCGACATCTGCTTTGATCAGGATCTCTTCCAATTCATCCAAAAGCTCCTGGTCGATTTTCTTGTGCAGTCCCACCGCCTGGGAAATCTTTCCCAGTAGATTCTCTTTGGTCTTAAACAGACCGGATTTTAATTTATCTAAAGAAAATTTCACGGATAACCTTATTCAAAACCTGATCCCCTATCCTATGGATCTTCGATAGTCACCCTCTTCGTCTTAAGAAGACGGGGACTAAGGGGGAGAGGCTTACTGATTTGTTACCACTTCATGTTTTTCAAACTTTACCGATACGATCCTGGATACTCCAGGCTGTTCCATGGTTACCCCGTAAAGGATATCCGCTGCCTCCATGGTGAGCTTGTTGTGGGTGATTAAGATGAATTGGGTGTTGGCGCTGAAATGCTGGATCAGCTTCAAGAACCGAGTGATGTTGGCATCGTCCAATGGCGCATCCACCTCGTCCAATATGCAAAAAGGGCTGGGTTTCACCAGATAGATGGCAAAGAGCAAGGCGATAGCGGTCAGCGCCTTTTCCCCCCCGGAAAGCTGCGAGATGTTGAGAAGTCTCTTACCGAAAGGACGGGCGGAGATCTGTACCGGCGATTCCAGCGGATCCTCCGATTCGATCAGCTTCAGCTCGGTTTCTCCACCCTCGAACAACTCTTCAAAGACCTTTTGGAAATTTACCCGAATCTGTTCAAAGGTTTGGACGAAGAGGGTTTTGGCCGTCTGATTTATTTTACCAATAGTGGAGATCAAAGTCTCTTTTGCTTCGGTTAGATCTTTCACCTGATTTTGAAGAAAGTCCAGCCTCTGCTTGGCCGTCTGAAATTCCTCCAATGCCAACAGATTAACCGGACCGGTAGATTTCAATCGGTCCTTCAAGGTGGCCAACCGGTCCTTGGTTTTTTCTATATTCTCCATCTCCTCGGGAGTAAGCGGCTCCACGCTCTCTAAGTCCACTTGATATTCTTCCCAAATTCTATCTTTGATGGTATTGGCGGATGTGGTAAGCTCCAATTTTTCCATCTCCCTTTGGTGTAACTCATCCAGGATTTTTTCCTTATCACCTCTGGAGGTTTTAAGATCTTTCTCCTTGGTGTTCAAGCTCTCCTGCAATGCAGTCTGCTCTTCCACCAGCGAATTCAGTTTAGTCTTCTCCGATTCACTATTCTGGAAGGTTTGTTTCAGCTCCGCTTCTTTCGCACTATTACCTTGAGCGATCTTATCGATTTCTGTTTTTGAATTCTTAATCTCGTTATCCTTGACCACCAAGGTATTCTCTATCTCCGAAATCAACTCGGAAAGCCGCAATTGGTCGCTTTTTAGCTGTTCCTCCTTCCCGTCCAGAGTAACCAGTTCAATTTTAAGCTGGTTTACTTTACGGAACGTTTCGCTGTGCAGAACTTCGGTCTCCTGTTGATATTTTTCCTTCTCTTCGATGCTGGTGGTGAGCTTTTCCTTCTGATATTCCATCTCCGACACATTCTCTTCCTGCTGTTGGACCCTCAGGTTCAGTTCCCCGATTTTCCGATTAATTTCCTGTATCAGGTTCTCTAACTCTACCAACCGCTTCACCAGACTGCTCATTTCGAAATCCAGAGTCTTGAGTTGGATCTCGGATTGTTGGATCTGTTTGGAGAATTCCTCGCTTTCGGTGGTTTTCCGGGAGAGGGAGTTGTGGAGTCTCTTACCCTCAATTTCCTGCGATTCCTTCTCTGCTTCCAGCCGGCTGAGTTTTTGGTTGGACTCCGTAAGCTTCTCCTCCAAGCGGTGAATTTCCAGTTCCCTCCCCAGAAGAGATATCTCCTGAGGGGAGCCCCCAGAGAAGGTGCTTTCAACTTTTATTATCTCCCCCTCCAGGGTGGCAAGGTGAAATCCGGATTCCAACTGGGAGGAAAGTTTCAAGGCTTGATCCAAGGTTTTCACCAAGATCACGTTACCCAAAAGCAGTTGAACGATCTTTCTAAAATCCAGATCACATTCGATCATATCAGAGGCTAAACCAATGACATCCGGATAGGCAGTTAGATTGACAGTTAAAGGAGCGGTTTTGGTGGCTTCGATTTTGTCCAAAGGTAAAAGGGTAGCTCTTCCGCCGTTTTCTTTTTTCAGGTACTCTATGGCCTCCAGTGCCGATGCGGTGTTCCGGCAGACGATGAATTGCAGGGAGGAACCCAGAGCTGATTCGATCGACTTGAGGTATTCCGGCTTGGTGGTGAACAGATTCGCCACCGTATCGATAATTCCAGGGAGTTTATCCTTGGCGGAGAGAATGGTTTTCTCTCCTTTGCCATATCCTTCATAATGTTCAGAAATCTGCCTTAACAATTCAAGCTTGGCTTTTTCCCCCTCCAGGTTTTGCCTTATTTTGCCCTCTTCCGACACGAGAGCGTTTAACCGTATTTCATTTTCCTCCATTTTCTCTTTTAACAAGGCTATTTCCTGGATTTGGTTTTCCAACCGGTTTCGTTTCTCCTCATCGGTGGAGGTCAGAGTCTGCAGCTGTTCCGACAGCTGGTTTATTCTCTCTTGGATGGATTGGCTTTCCGCAGTGAAAAGGCTTTGTCTTTGCCTTAACTCTTCGATCTGGGTTTTGACATTCTCCCGTTCGTTTTTTAAGATATTCAAATGATTGTTAAGCCTTTGCCAGTCGGAGGAGAGCTTCTCTAATTCCTCTTTGGTCTGTTGAAGTTTCTCGTCGTTGGATAAAAGCTGTGCTTCCTCTTTTTCGCAAATCTCATTTTTGGATTTTATTTCCACCTTTATTTGAACCTGCTCTTCTTTTTTATTTTCCTTTTGACCGGTTAGAGAGGAGAGCCGTCCTTTTAGGTTTTCCATCTCCTCTGCGTTTCTGGCGATCAGCATTTCCAGGTTGGACCTGCGCTCTCGGTGAACGGATATCTCCCGCTCGATCTCGAACCCTTTTTCCGACAGCTCCCCGATCCTCTTCTGCAGATTTCCGGATTCCCTCTCCTTTTCCAAAATCTTAAGCTTCAAATCCTCAATCTCCGCCTCTGATTTTTCCAATTCTGCATTGATCCGATGGTTTTGATCGGCGAAGGTCTGCAAAACCTCCCTCAATTCCCTCTCCTTCTCCCGGATCGTTTTATACTCTTTTAGGTTGAGCTTTATCTCCATCTCCTTGATCACCTCGGAGATTCTTTTGAATCTCTCCGCTTTTCCTTTCTGTCTACGTAGGGAGTTGACCTGTTTTTCCACTTCCGCCAGGATGTCGTTGAGCCTTAAGAGGTCATTTTCAGTATATTCCAATTTTCTCTCCGCCTCTTTTTTCCGCAATTTGTATTTGGTGATCCCGGAGGCTTCCTCGAACAAAAACCGTCTTTCCTCCGCCCGATCCGATAAAATAGCTTCCACCATCTCCGGCTGGATCACCGAATAGGCATGAATTCCCACTCCGGTATCCAGGAATAGTTCAGTGATGTCCTTTAACCGGCAGGGGATTTTGTTCAAGAGATATTCACTTTCCCCGGAACGGAAAAGGCGACGGGTTACCGTGATCTGATTATAGTCCAAAGGGAGGATACCCTTGGTGTTTTCAATGGATAAGCTAACCTCCGCCATGCCTAGGGGTTTCAGATCCTTGGTACCGTTGAATATCACCTCTTCCATTTTGGCCGATCGCAAAAGTGTGGTTCTCTGCTCCCCCAAAACCCATCGCAAGGCGTCCAGCAGATTAGTTTTTCCACACCCGTTGGGACCGACGATAGCGGTGATCCCCTGATCGAAATGCAATTCCGTCTTTTGGGGGAAGGATTTAAAGCCTAAAATCTGAAGTTTGGATAGAAACATATTTTACTTTCGTGAGTTGAACAGGGTTTTATTTCGTCTGGTTTACGTTAAACAGGTTCATTAAGGTTTTTGACATCCCCTTATATACCTCCTGGCTATTTAAACCGCTGTCGGCAAAGGTCAGTTGAATATTATAAAAGGGATACGCATATTTTCTATGGGGACCGATGCGCACGGGGATGCCGCAGTTTAGACATAAATAACAGTTAAACAAACCATCATCCAGTTCCAGATCCAATGAGATGCCGAATTGATATCCTTTTACTTTCTGGATTAAATTTTCTCCCGGAAGGGAAAAGGTTCTCAAATCCTCGTGGAGGGGATAGATCACCTCATATCCGGGAGGGGTAGACAGAAATCCGTCGGTTTTGAGAAAAGGCAAAAGCACCAGGATGATTTTTCCTTTGAAAACATCTGCCAGGGAGGGCAACGCCTCTTTAGCTGTGGCAAAACGATCCATGCTGGAGGGCATGCATATCAGAACTTTCTTAGCCTCCTTTAATTTCTGTGCACAGGAAAATGCTTCGGATTTAAAAAAGCGCCGGCTGGACCAATTTAGAAACCTTCGAGCCAACGGATTGATTTTAACGGGTTTCATTATGATTTTTCCCATTCACCTTAAACTATGGCAGAATATATCCCAAATGCTATCCTAAGTCAAGGGGAAGGTAAAAGAAATATTTGCCAGGGGGGATGGGAACACAAGGGCAGAGGCTGCTTGAAGAGTTATACCGAAGGGATTTCGACAACAGTTGTATAATGTCTTGGGTTAAAGGTTAAGAATTAAACTCAAATGAGTCAAAGCATTTATCCCATGTCAGATCTTATAAAGACTAATCCGGGTAAGGTTGATCTGATAATACGGGGTGGAGGGAAAGTCCGTGTCGCCTCTATCCGACAAGATTCAACAGCTTTCGGTAATCTTTGGGATTACCATGCTTAATCTTCTTATGGAGATTAACCGTTTCCGGTTCAGGTTCAATATCCAAGTATTTCTTCAGGTTATCTTCACATACTTTAAACTGCCTGATGGCGGCAGAACGGCTTCCCAAAAGGGCATAGGATAGCATGATCATCCGGTGCGCCTCTTCATTGGTAGGATCGGACAAAAGCAGCGATTGAAGATGGCGGATACATTTTTCGTAGTCGGTTTTCTCTTTGGAACAAGGCAAATTCACGGTTCGATCTTCTTTTCTTGGGGGTGATATCGCCAGTTGATTCGATACCACGGTTTATTAATAAGTGTTTTTTAAATAAAATCAACAGAAAATTTCATCTGATTTAGAAAGTAATTCCATCAACCTGTCTGCAGTATCATTTTGCTTGACTTTCGGCTGGTTTTGGATTACTTGATTCGAAACATAAGTCCGGAAAACTTATATCGAATTCGAAGGATGAAATATGACGGTGGTAACCAAATCATTTTCAGTGAAGACCAAAGGGGATACTGACATTGTCGATATCACTGAACAGGTGAACACATGTTTAAAGGAATCAAAGTTGATGAACGGGACTTTGACAGTTTTTATCCCGGGTTCCACTGCAGGCATAACCACCACTGAATACGAACCGGGGTTACTTAAAGACTTACCTGCCATTTTCGAGAAGCTGGTTCCCAAATCCGATCACTACCAGCACGACCTCACCTGGGGTGACGGGAATGGTTATTCTCACGTGAGAGCAGCCCTGTTGAAATCATTCTTCACAGTCCCCTTTGTCAACGGTCAGATGATTCTGGGAACCTGGCAGCAGATCATTCTGATAGATTTTGACAATCGACATCGGCATAGGGAGATTGTAGTACAGATAGTGGGGGAGTAAGTTAATATTACGATCAACGGATGAGAATTCGTCCGCTGTCGGCAGTCTGCCGTCCGCTGCAAAAATTCAATAATCAGCCAGAGGATGGAACGTAATAAACTGATAGTAAGAAGAATGAATTACGGGGTATCGCTGGCATAAAAATTCTGCCATATAATGAGAACGAATTAATATGTTGATGTACGATAGGCTTAGATTCAAAACGCTGGAATGGATGGGTGACCATTTAAGAATTTTAGACCAAACCAGACTTCCCGAACAAACAATATATCTTGATTGTACGAGTGTTGAGGATATTGCAACTGCCATTAAGGATTTGAAGGTCAGAGGGGCGCCTGCCATTGGAATTGCGGCAGCATACGGGGTAGTGATAGGAGTGAGGGGGCAGAAATTTTCGTCATGGGGGGAATTCAAGGAGAGATTAAACTACGTGGTCCCGACTTTAGCCCTTACCCGACCCACTGCGGTTAACCTCTTCTGGGCATTGGAAAGAATGACAAAGACAGCGGGACAGAATAAAGGAAAAGATCCCGAACAGGTGGTTGAGCTTCTTCTCCAGGAGGCTTTGTTTATTCACCGGGAAGATCAATTGATGTGCGAAAAGATCGGAGAATTCGGGGCCAATTTGCTTAAAGATAGGGATACGGTTTTGACCCACTGCAACGCTGGGGCATTAGCCACCGGAGGGATCGGTACCGCCTTGGGAATAATCTACACTGCTATCTGGCAAGGGAAGAATATAACCGTTTTTGCAGATGAAACCCGACCCGTGCTTCAGGGTGCCAGGTTAACAGTGTGGGAGCTCCAACAACAAGGAATAGAAGTCACTTTAATCTGCGACAATATGGCGGCTTTTGTAATGAAGAGAAAGAATATTGCATGCGTGATAGTAGGGGCAGATAGGATAGCTTCGAACGGAGACGTGGCAAACAAGATAGGGACTTACAACTTGGCAATTTCAGCGAATTTTCATAAAATACCGTTCTACGTAGCTGCCCCCAGCTCCAGCTTCGATACTGCCATTGCTAGCGGGGAGGAGATAGTTATCGAAGAAAGAGGGTGCGAGGAGGTAACCGATTGCTTTGGGAGAAGAATAGCACCGGCAAAAGTTAAAGTTTACTCCCCAGCTTTCGACATTACTCCGGCGGAATTAGTAACAGCTTATATAACAGAAAAAGGCGTTCAAGGTTCAAGGTTTAAGGTTTAAGGTTCAAGGTTTAAAGTCAAGAATGAGGCGAATTATTTAAGTTATTGTAAAATAAGGACATGAAATGCATGATAAGGTAGCGTTTTTGGATAGAGACGGAACGATTATTGAAGAGAAGGATTTCATTAAGACACCGGAGGAGATAGAGTTTATTCCGGATTCAATTGAGGCGATCAGAATTCTAAGAGATTTAGGATATAAGATTATTGTAATCTCTAACCAGTCTGGTATAGGGAGAGGGATTTTAACACACGAGATGGTCGCTTGTGTGAATGAAATCTTTCTATCGAGATTGAAAAAAGAAAAAGCAGATGTAGATGCCCTCTATTATTGCCCTCATCTTCCCGAGGACAATTGCGATTGCAGAAAGCCCAACACCGGTCTGATTAAGAAGGCAGTGGAAGAACGAAAGCTTGACCTGGAGGATGCGGTCGTTATCGGGGATAAATTGTCGGATGTGGAATTGGGAAAAAAGCTTAGGGCAAAAACCGTTCTAGTGCTTACCGGATACGGGAAGAAGGAGGTAGAAAAAACAAATATCTCCCAAATAAAACCTGATTTCATAGCAGACAATCTTCTTGGAGCGGTCAACTGGTTAAAGAATTCAAGATATAAAAAACCGACATAATTAGAGTTTCACCGTTTTAAATTCCAATTAATGAAAACTGAATATCCGGGGGATTAACCAATACTCCGAAGGAGAGGGGCGTATTTTGTTTTGAAGAGAAAAAGGATAATAATTGCATAATGATTCAAGTGAAAACGTTTAATTTGAGGAGTTAGGATATTTGGCTAAATCCCGGGTCGTAGTGGTCAATAGCCCAGGGGTGATCGACACCTCCGGAGAGGTGGATGACAATCTGCTGTCTCGAATGATCCGACTGGGACTTTGTAAGTTGACCTTTGAGGTAAAATCCGAGGATGCGTTGAGACATTTCTTTTCCACCCAGGAATGGATCGGTTTAAAAGTGAATTGCCTGGCGGGAAAAATGGCTTCCACCCATCCCGAAGTGGCATTAACGGTGGCTGATTTGTTAAAAGGGATGGGGAGTAAAAATAAGAATATCGTCATCTGGGATCGTTCCTCGGAGGAGCTTAAAGAGATAGGATTTCCATTGAATCTCAAAGGGGACGGATACCTCTGCTTTGGTACGGATACCCAAGGGGTGGGTTATTCCAATGACCTGATCCAATACAAAAATATCGGCAGTCTGCTAAGTCAGGTGATGGGGAGATTGACCAACGTTCAGATAAACATTCCGGTTTTAAAAGATCACAATCTTTGCGGGGTAACATGTTCTTTAAAAAATTATTACGGTGCCATCCATAATCCCAATAAATATCATGAAAATGGCTGCGATCCTTTTATCGCGGATTTAAATTCGGTCCCCCAGATCAGGGAGCAGCAGAAACTGGTGGTCTGTGATGCTTTAAGGGTACAATATAATGGGGGACCCTCCTATCACCCGAAATGGGCGGAATATTATGGCGGGATAATCGTGGGGGACGATCCGGTAGCGGTCGATTTTGTGGGGTATAAGATCGTAGATAAAATAAGGGAGAGATACGGATTGCTCTCCCTGGAGAAAGTTAAACGTATTCCAAAACATATCTTCACTGCAGCGGATGAGGATCATCAATTGGGAAAAGCAAACATGAAAGAGATAGATCTGGTGGAGATAACGATCTGATTAATAAAATATTAAATCGACTGAAGTAAATTCAAGGTTAAGAAAGCAAAATTCAAAATTATAAATCAAAATTCGAAACACAAACAAATCATGTTGAGATTCAGTCGAAGACAATTTCTGAAAAGCTCTTTAACCGCTGCCGGCGGTCTGATGATTCCGCATGTATTACCAGGCAGCTCCTTTCTGGGGTTATCCGGAGAAGCTTCAGCTTCACCTGATCAGACTAAACTGTCGCATGTCGAAGCAAAATACTACAAGAAGCTGGAGGATAAAGAGATCGAATGCCTGCTCTGCCCCCGGCAGTGCAAGGTGGGGGATAGGGAGAGGGGTTATTGCGGGTGCAGGGAAAACCGGAACGGAATCTACTATACTCTGGTTCATTCCTATGCCTGCTCTGCCAATGTTGATCCCATTGAGAAAAAACCTTTCTTTCATTTTCTACCCGGCAGTAAAGCTTTTTCCATCGCCACCGCCGGATGCAATCTGAACTGTAAATTCTGCCAGAACTGGGAAATTTCCCAGGTGAGACCGGAGCAGGTACAATCCATTTACTTACCTCCGGAAGAGGTCGCCTCTTATGCTCAGGAGAGCGGAAGTGAGTCCATTGCTTATACCTATTCGGAGCCGACGGTTTTCTACGAATACATGCTTGATTGTGCCTCTGCTGGCCGGAGAAATGGGATCAAAAGCGTGGTGATCACCGCAGGATACATAAATCATGATCCTTTGATGGAGCTGATCCGGGAGGTGGATGCAGTCAAAGTCGATTTCAAGGGATTCACCGAGAAATATTACCAGGATATCTGTCAGGGGAAGCTCAAACCGGTGATGGATACCTTGGTGTATCTTGCAAAGAATCAGGTCTGGTATGAGATAGTCTATCTGATGGTGCCGACATTGAACGATAATCTCGACGACATAAGATCGATGTGCCGGTGGATGGTTAAGGATCTGGGCCGGAACGTGCCGGTGCATTTCACCCGTTTTCATCCCATGTATCTGCTAAAGAACCTTCCTCCCACACCAGTATCCACCCTGGAGAAAGCCCGAGAGATCGCACTGGAGGAAGGGATGAACTTTGTCTATGTGGGAAACATTCCCGGGAATGAAGGGGAGAATACCTATTGTCCGGTGTGCAAGAAAGTGGTAATTGGAAGAGAGGGCTTCACTATCAAGGATATGAATTTAAAGGATGGGAAATGCAAATTCTGCGGGAAGGTTATACCCGGGGTTTGGAGTTAACTCAGCATTCCGTCTTTAAAAAAAGAAAAATATAAAATATTAAATGTCATGTTGAGCAAAGCATTATACGGAGCGGCACAGGATAATGTGAAACATCTATGATTCCTATAATAGCTCTATATTGAGAACTATGATTTTAAGATTGTTGTAAAGCAGATTCTTCGGTCGCTTACGCTTCCTCAGAATGACACAAATGAGTGATTTGCCCCATACAGATGTCAATACCCCTTAAGAAATTCTCCACAATATCGCATTTTTATTTAGCCTGTTTCATTCTCGGTTTTTCTTCCCTGGTAGCTCAGATCGTCCTTTTCCGGGAGATGATGGTCGCCTTCTACGGGAACGAATTGTGCCTGGGAGTGCTCCTTTCGGTATGGTTGTTCTGGGTAGGGATTGGTTCTTATTTGGGAAACAGAATAGCCAGCAAAGAAAATTATTCCTCCACCAAGCTGTCTTTTTGGTATGCCTTAATCTCTGTGGCTACACTGGCAACCATTGTTCTTATCAGATTTTCCAAACAGATTATGGGAACAGCTCCGGCGGAGATTGTGGGATTTCTCCCCATGTTTGTTTTCTCATTTGCGGTGATGAGCTTTCTCTGCCTGGTCTTGGGAATAGCGTTTGTTTTAAACTCCAAATCATGGGCTGGGGATGAGACTCGTGTCTATCGGATAAACCGGGTGTATTTATGGGAATCTCTGGGAGCCGGTGTGGGCGGGTTTTTAGTAACCTTCATTCTGATCCCGATATTTTCGAATTTCGAGATTGCTATCCTGCTGTTTTCTTTGAATCTGATCTTCTGTGCGCTTCTGTTGACCCAGAATCTACATATAATAAAGAAATCACTTCTCTGGGCATTCGTAATTCTGATCGTCTTCGGTTTCTCTATATCAAAACTGGGTGGAAAGCTGGATAGTTTTTCTGCCACCAAAGAGTGGAGAGGTTTACCTTTAATATATTCCCAGGATACCCGGTATGGTAATATTTCGGTAACCAAACAATCCGAACAGGTGACTTTTTACGAGAACGGGTTGATGCTGTTTTCCTCTCCGGACGTCTTCTCCGCTGAAGAGGCGGTTCATTTTGCCCTGTTGGAACATCCTCATCCCCGCACGCTGCTTTTAATCGGTGGAGGAATGGGAGATGCCCTATCCCAATCACTTAAATACGACAGTCTGAAAATCGATTATGTGGAATTGGACCCGGAGCTGATAAAAATAGGAGCAAGATTTTTCCCGGAAGAGGAAACACAGTCTTTGAATAATCCTCGTGTCAGGATACACTTCATGGATGGACGGTATTTCGTTAAGGAGAAATTGAAATCCGGGAGCCAAGAGATTTACGATGTGATCATAGTCAATCTTCCCGATCCATACACTGCCCAGTTAAACCGCTTCTTCACCCTGGAGTTTTTTCAGATGGCAAGGTCCATTCTGAAGGATGAGGGGGTTTTTTCCTTCAGGGTGAGCTCAGCCGAAAACTATATCAGCTCAGAGCTGGGATTGTACCTTTCCTCCATCTACCGGACCATGAGCTTTTGTTTTGCCGACGTTTTAATTCTTCCCGGATCGAATAATGTCTTTTTGGCTTCGAACCGGACCGGAATGCTTTTCGATGATTGGCAGATAATGGTAGCCCGCTTGAAACAAAGAGCTATCTCCACCCGGTTTGTAAACGAGAACTTTTTGCCCGACAGATTATCACCGGCAAGAATCGATTATTTAAAAAATGCCATAGCACAAAGCTCAGGGCGGATTAATCACGATCTGGAGCCGATATCTTACTTTTACAACAGTATCTTGTGGAGTAAACAGTTCAAGTCTTTTGAAAAACCGGTTTTACTTTTTCTTTCCCGTATTCCTTCAGGGTGGTTTATCGGAGCAATAATCCTGATTTTCGCCTTTTTCTTTCTTTTATTTCGATTGCGCCGAGCGCCGATACCCAACCTGGCATTGGTTACCATCTTTGTAGCAGGTTTCACTAGCATTTTCTTAGAGATTATCGTGGTCCTCTCCTTTCAGATATTTTATGGATTCATCTATTCCCTGATCGGTTTGATCTTTACTCTCTTTATGCTGGGTTTGACCATGGGAGCGCTTATGGTACAAAGAGCAGCTTCCAGAGGGAAGATAGGTTTTAAAAGCTTGGCTTTTGTTCAATCATTGCAGGTGGCATTCACTCTCCTTTTTCTGATCATAATCATCTTGTTTCCGTTACGCTCATTTTCAAATTTCGGAATCGCAGTTTTACTACTTTTGCTGATAGCCTTGTCGGGTCTTTTGGGTGGCGCAGTTTTTACTTTGGCAAACCATATCTTCCTGGAACGGAGGAGCACTTCGAAAGTAGGAACCGGTTATTCAGTCGATCTTTTTGGATCCAGCATAAACTCGATCTTAGCTTCGGCCATCCTGCTCCCTCTTTTAGGCATCCCGTTGATTCTTCTTATAATATTTTTGATAAACCTCACGTGCTTTGGGTTTTTGGTATTCCCCATTAAGTCGTCTTGAAATCGGGGTAATCCCTGTCAGTCAAGAACCTTTAATTTGAAACATTACTCGGTGCTGGAATGTATAAGAATTTACATGCGTATGGAATCCCAGACGGGTGTGATTACCAGTGAAGGAAATAGTCTCAAGGAGCAAAGGAAGATTCAATTATCTTACGTAATTGCAAAGTCTTACTTCGATAGCCTGCGAGTTATGTGAAATCCTTTGCATATTTGATACTAAAGTGGTATCGATATATCAAAATTCAAATATCCTTCGTAGAAGGTATAATTATCGTAGCAACTAATAACGTATATAACAACAGCTTATATAATACAAACTAAAGGGCTGATAAATGTGTAAATGGAAGATGGTGGTCTGTAATTTGCTTAAACAAAGGAAAGATAAGCTATTTATGTCGGACCTTATCGATTCAGCTTTGGGGTTGACATTACAAGCTATTGTGTTAAATTATTACGTGAGCTCTATTTTATGTTCCAAAAGAGCAAACATTTTTTGGAGGTTCTGATGAAAGGACAAAGGAAATACGGGTATATAGCTTTAGCACTGGCTTTGATTTCGGTGGCTATAATCTGGGCGGTCGGATTAGGGGAAGCTACAGAAGAAACTAAGGGAATAACCGAAGATGAAAAAAGTACGCTATATAGCAATATAAAATTACTGGATAATGTGGCCTGGTGGATCAATTCCAAATATGTAGATTCGGTCGATGTCAAGCAGATGATCCGCAGCGGCATAGAGGGTATGATACAGACGCTGGACCCCTTTTCCGATCTGCAGGATGCTGTGCAGCATGACCGGCTGATGGAGCAGACCGAGGGGAAATATGAGGGATTGGGTATGACCATATCCGAACGAGAGGGCTCCATCACCGTCATTTCTCCCATAGATGGAACCCCGGCATACCGTATGGGAATTCGGGCAGGGGATCAGATAGTCAAAATAGACGGGAAATCCACCCAGGGGATGAGCACCGAAGATGCATCCCGGTTGATGAGAGGAGAACGGGGAACCTCGGTGGTTCTGACCATAAAAAGAGAAGGGGTGCCGGAGCTTTTGGAATACAAAATCGAGCGGGCGATTATCGAGCTTAAAAACGTTCCTTACTACGGGGTGACTGAAGACGGGATTGGTTATGTCAGATTCGTCAAGTTCTCCAAAGATTCCGGAAAGGAGTTGAAGGACGCCATTGTGGACCTGCAGAGCAAGGGCATCAAGGGTTTGATCTTCGATCTAAGAAGCAACGGCGGCGGGCTATTGGATCAAGCGGTCGAGACGGGCAACCTCTTCTTGGATCAAGGCAAGCTGATCGTGTATACTCAAGGCAAGTCAGAACCTAAAAGAGATTTTAATTCTACCCAGCCACCAATTTATATTGATGGTCCTCTTGCCGTTTTGGTGGATAGAGGAACTGCTTCTGCTTCCGAGATTGTATCGGGTGCAATCCAGGACTGGGACAGAGGAGTAATCATCGGCAACACCACTTTCGGCAAGGGACTGGTTCAACAGATATGGCCTATGCCTAATGAGACTTTTCTTAAGCTGACCATAGCCAAGTATTACATCCCCAGCGGAAGATGCATCCAGAAGCCGGAGATAGCCAAAAGAAGCGCTATGCGAAATATGGAGACGGAGGGACCGGACAGCATCGTGACAGCGAAGAAGGAGGTTTTCTATACCAAAGGGGGGAGAAAGGTGTACGGAGGAGGGGGTATCGTTCCGGATATCGAGATTGAGTATCCCACGCTCAAACCCATCGAATACAATCTGGAACGGCAATCGATGTTCTTTAACTTTGCAGTATCCTACATAGCCAAGCATCCCAATGTTCCGGTTGAGTTTGAAATCGACAATCAAATCTTGGAAGAGTTCAGGGCATTCCTTAAAGAGAAGAATTTTACCTACAAAACTCCCTTGGAACTGGATCTGGACAGCCTTAAAAGCGATATGAGCAGGCAGAACAAGCTGGAGATGTTCTCTGCAGAAATAGAAAACATGCAAAAGTTGGTGGAGAAGGATAAGGGGAGTGAATTTGATAAAAGCGCCGATTATATTAAACGCTCTTTGAAAAGGGACATCCTGAATAATCTCTACGGTGAAAAGGCATTCTACGAGCAGGTTTTGTTGAAAACCGATCCTTTCATAAAAAAAGCACTCGAAATTCTCACCAATGAGAAAGAATACAAAAAACTATTGAAGGGATAATTCATACTTCTGACTTCATAGACGATGGAAAGCGTAAAAAGCCCCGTTATATACGGGGTTTTTCATTGGAATTTCCAGAGCAAGTTACAATTACATAGCGATTCAGTCCACTCTGATTTTAAAACCTGAATGTAATCAAGGTTATTTAAATACCATGTCTTCTCAAGGATGTTCACCTTGATGAGGGGAAAAGCATTTTTAAAAATTGTTTCCCTAAATCGCTTGACAGTTTTTCTACAAATTGCTTAATTGAACATGGCAGCTGGATCGGGGCAAAGAAATTTAAGATAGATGAGGGAAACAACATAAAATCGGGATGAATAAATATTTGTACATCTCATGGTTATTGGCGCTTTTGGTTTTATCCGGATGTGAAAGGATGGAAACGGTGAAAACAACCAGAACGGTATTGGACAACGGAATGGTAGTTTTGGTCACGGAGCGTCATTCCGCCCCGGTGGTGGCGATCGACACCTGGGTGAACACCGGCTATTTCAATGAGCCGGATAGCCTGACCGGTATCTCCCATCTTTTGGAGCACATGTTTTTTAAGGGAACGAAAAAAAGGATGGTGGGACAATTGAGAGAGGAAACCAGAGAGCTGGGGGGGTACCTTAATGCAGGCACCATATACGAATATACCCATTATTATACCGTCCTCCCCAGCCAGTTTATGGAATCCGGGGTGGAGCTTCAATCGGACGCTTTGTGGAACTCGGTGATCGATACCACCGAGCTGGAAAAAGAAAAGAGGGTGGTGATCGAGGAGGTAAAAAGGAAATGGGACAACCCGAATGCTTTCTCCTGGGAGAAACTGATGGAGTTGGCATTCGACCGCCATCCCATTCGCCGGTGGAGAATGGGAACGCCCAACCAGATAAATAGCTGGAACCAGGAGCAGTTCGAGCATTACCTGAAAAGCTACTACCGACCCGATAACATAATTCTATCCATAGCCGGTGAGGTCAAGACGAAAGAAGTAATGAAAACAGTGGAAAAATATTACGGTGTGGTCAAGATGGACAAAACACAGAGACCTCAATGTCCAAATGAACCCAAGCAAAAAGGATTGAGGTATTCCCAACTGAAGGGGGACATCACCCAGAGCTATCTTAAGATGGGATTTCATATCCCCGGGAGAATAACCGAAGATTATGCAGCGCTGGATGTGCTGGCGCACGTTTTGGGGACAGGCAGAAGCTCACGCCTTAGCCAGAATCTTATGGAGAGAAACAGATTGGTTCAGGCCATAAGATCGGAAGCATTTGGGCTTAAAGATATTGGTATTTTCATAATCGAGGCAGAGATGGAAGCGAAGGATATGCAGAATGCCGAGATAGAGATTTTCAAAGAGATAGAAAAAACCAAGGCAGGAGAAATATCCGATGTGGAGCTGGCAAAGGTTAAAAATGCCATCAAATTCTCTTATCTTTCCTCCATCGAAACCGCCGGAGGGGTGGCGGAGAATCTGGCGTTATTCGAGTCATACGGAGATTACAGGTTAGGGGAAAAGTATCTGACCAAAGTGGAGGAAGTGACAGCTGATGACATTCAAAAAGCAGCAAAGAGATATTTGATCCCGGAGAATGCAAGTATTTTAGAATACCGACCGACTAAGGATTGTGAGGACAGTCTGAGCGTAACCATATTCGAAGAGCGAATCAAGACAGGTCTACTTATAAAGACCATGGAGGCGATGAAACCAGAACAGGGTAAATTTGAAATAAAGCATTCGAAATCACAACAGAATCATGCTTCCTCTCAGTTGGTGAATGTGCCGGTAAAAAGAGAGAAGCTCTCCTGTGGAGCTGGTCTGGTAGCCAAAGAGAATCATTACCTGCCTTTACTTACTCTGGGCATTTACTTTAAAGGGGGAAGAGTCAGCGAGTCGAAGGAAAACAGCGGAATCACCCAGCTGGTTCTGAAAAGCAGTCTAAAGGGGACCGAGACCAAAGGCGTAGCCGAAATATTCAATCGACTGGAGGTTTTGGGAGCTTCGGCAGAAACTTTGGTGGAGGCGGATTACTTCGGATATCAGCTCAAGATTTTATCGGAGAACTGGGAGGAGGGTTTGAAGGTAATAGCGGATGTGGTGAAGAATCCGGTTTTCAATCCAGACGAGCTGGAGAAGGAGAAGAAGATACATTCAGCGGAGATCGTGAAGAGCCAGGATAATATGGCAGATTATCCGGTGGAGTTGTTCTACCGGGCTACGTTTCCCGACCACCCGTATGGTCTTAACAGTTTGGGAGAGAAAGATGCCGTGGAGGGTTTGACCCGGGAGAAGGTAAAACAGTGGCATCAGGATTATCTGACTGCAGAGAACATGCTTATCGTAGCACTCGGAGACTTCGATCCCGCTATTCTCAAGAAAAGTATAGAGACATTATTTGATGGTTTCAATAAACGTGGGGGGATGCAGTTAACACCTCCCCAACCGGAGTCAAAACCAAAAGCTAATATGGAGGTGGAGAATCGCTATAAGGCACAGACTGCTCAAGTCTTGGGATTTGTTACCTGTCCTTACGGGAATGAGGATTTATATGCACTGAAGGTGCTGCAGGCAATCGCGTCCGGAGGAGGGGGGAGATTTTATCGGGAATTGAGGGAAAAAAGGAGTCTGGCTTACACCGTATATGGAGTGAATGACTCCTGGGAAAGGACGGGGGTTTTCTATGCTTATATCGCCACTTCTCCGGAAAACGAGGAATTGGCACGGGAGGAGCTGGCTCGCCAATTTTACAGGTTCAAAACGGAAACGGTGAAAGACGAGGAATTGAAGACCGCTCAGAAATATATAACCGGCATTTACGAGATCCAATTGGAAACCATGTCTGCACTTTTAAAGCAATATGCTAAGGCAGAGATTTTAGGAAAAGGAGTGGAGGAGGTAGAGAAGTACCCCCAAAACATAAATCGAGTGACCAAGGAACAAATCAGGGGGGTGGCGAACAGATATTTCCTGCAAGAAAATTTAACCGTGGGAATGGTAAAAGGTTCAAAATAAATGTTCCGCTGGCTGGTAAAGTTTGTTATATTATACAAGTGTTTAAAGTGGTATATTGTTTAGATACGAAGTCTTATATTTGATGGATTGTGCAATTGAATTCAAAATACATTTTCATTATGGGTTAAGAAAATATAGGAAGTTGCTTCGTGATTTGCAGCGTTGAATAATTTCGTAATAAAACGAAGAAAGATCCCTCATGGTTGAGAAGAAGAACAATAAGCAGAATCAAAAGAAAGGAAACCACAATCTCTCCACTGGTTTGGTTTTCCATCCGGATTACCTGAAGCACGATTCCGGGCAAAACCATCCGGAAAACAGTGAAAGGCTATCCTTTCTGATGGAGTATTTAGGGAAGAAGGGGATTTTAGCCCGGCTACAGAATATCGATCCTTATCCCGCCTCGGTGGAATGGGTGGAGATGGTGCATGATCCCGTCTACATTAAAATGGTGGAGAGGATCTGCAGAAACGGGGGAGGGATGCTGGATCCGGATACGCGGGCGGGTGCAGAATCATATAAAGTGGCACTGCTGGCAGCGGGCGGGGTGATGGCGGCGGTGGACGGGGTAATGAACCAGAAGGTGAAAAATGCTTTTTGCGCGGTAAGACCTCCGGGTCACCATGCTGAGAAGGACAAAGCCATGGGATTCTGCATCTTCAATAATGTTGCTGTAGGTTCCAGATATGTGCAGAAGCATTACGGATTGAAGAAGATCTTCATAGTGGATTGGGACGTGCATCACGGGAACGGAACTCAAAACATTTTTTGGTCCGATCCCTCGGTGTTTTACTTCAGCATCCATCAATACCCCCACTATCCGGGGACCGGAAGCGAAAACGAAATCGGAGGGGGAGAAGGGGAGGGATTCACCTTCAACATGCCCATGTGCGCGGGAAGCGGCGAGTTGGAATATATCGAGGCATTCGAGAACATCCTTTACCCCATGGCTTTGAAATTCGCCCCCGAATTCATCTTTATCTCTGCGGGATTCGACGCCCACGAGGAAGATCCTCTGGCTCAAATCAATCTAACCGAATCGGGATATAAGAGGATGACCGAGGTAATCCTCAAACTGGCTTCGGAATGCTGCGATGGTCGTTTAGTCTCGGTTCTGGAAGGGGGATACAACCTGACCTCGCTGTCCGTCTCCGTGGAAAAGCATATTTTGGCTCTGGTGGGCAGAAACAAGAAGACCCAGGAAGCCAGCAAGAGCTAAATGCGATAGAAGAATCAAATTCCTCTCAAGGTCAGCCGATCCCGATCGCAAATTCAAGAATCACTGGTTCATTCTTCAAATTTGTCAAATAAACAGTATGCGACTTTTTCCCCGATTATTACTCCCGGTATTTCTCTTATCATTGTCTCTGGTCGTACCCACCTTTTGCAAAACCGAGGATCAGCACGCGTTTCCTATTGCCAGCTACCGGATCGAGGTGGCTTTAGATACTTTGGGGAAAAAGCTAAAAGGGGATGAGTACATAACTTTTGTTAACACTTCCACTAGATCCATAGATACCCTATATCTACATCTTTATCCCAATGCGTTCCGAAGCGACACCACTACCTTGATGAGAGAAAGCATGTTTCCGGACCGGATCAAAAGGGAGGAGAAATATCGTGGGTGGGTGGAGATCGAAAGGGTGACCTTAGGCTCAGATCTCGATTGGTCCGATAGAAAAATCGTCCAGGAGACGATTATGAAACTCCCCTTGCCACAACCGCTGTCTCCCACCGAAACCATTAAAGTAGAAATCAAATTTTCGGTAAAATTACCCCGGGTCTTTATGCGGATGGGATATTACAATCGGGACGATATGATAGGTCAATGGTTTCCCAAAATGGCGGTTCTGCAGAAGGACGGCAGATGGAATGCTAATCAGTATCACGCCAACAGCGAGTTCTTTGCCGATTTCGGGACGTATGATGTCAGCATTACCGTGCCGGTGGAATATGTTGTGGGTGCCTCTGGTTATTTGACGGATGAATGGAAAAATGTCGATTCCAGCAAGACCTTGGTATTCCGGGCCGAGGATGTGCACGATTTCGTCTGGGTGGCCAGCCCGGACTTTCTAGTCTATAAAAGAATGGTGGATGGTATCGAGGTGAATTTTCTTTGCAAACAGGAACATGCCAAAGAGGTGGAAAGGATTTTGGATGAGGTGGAATTTGCTTTAAAATATTACAATTCAAGTTATGGGGCGTATCCTTATCGTAATTTCATCATAGCGGATGTTAAGATTGGATTGGGCGGGGGAGCTATGGAATATCCCGGGTTTATAACTATCTCCCTCTTCAATTTTCCTCCAGATAAAATTAGATTGGATGCCATGGTTATTTACCATGAGATCTCTCATCAATGGTGGTATGGAATGGTAGCGTCCAACGAATTCGAAGAAGCCTGGCTGGACGAAGGATTTGCCACTTACTCCGAAAACAGGATTATGGAGAAACGATTCGGACTGAAAGCCAACTTAGTTAATCTATGGAGAATAAACTTTAGCGATGATAATTTAACCAAGTTGAGTTATTTGTTGGATCCGCAAAGCGATCCTGTGGTCAAGAATTCCTGGGAATTTATGGACTATTTAAGCTACCGGGCTTGCGTTTATTCAAAAGCTTCGCTCCTTTTGGAAACTCTGGGAAACTACTTGGGTCAAGACAGAATGTCCGAGTTGTTACGGAAATATTTTCAGAGATACAAGTTCAAACATCCCACCACTCAAGATTTCATCCGATTGACTAACGAGACAACTGGTGAAGATTTCACTACACTTTTCGAACAAGTACTTTTCGGTACGGGTATATGTGATTATGAGGTAGTAAGCATAAAAAGCGAGCCAAAGAAAGGCAATCAGGCAAAAGGACCGTTTCAAACCGAGGTGATGTTGAAAAGATTGGGGGAGGTGGTCATGCCGGTGGACATTTTAATAGTTCTGGAAGATGGAGAAAAAATCAAACAGAATTGGGATGGTAAAGAGCGATGGCATAGAATAGAGATGGTGACAAATTCCAGGATAAAATTTGCGATCGTCGATCCCGAAGACAAACTTGCCCTGGATATCAACGTTAACAACAACAGCCTGACCTCCGAGGCAGAGGATTCCGTCATTTTGAAATTATTCACTCAAAGCCTGTTCTGGTTCGAAGGGTTAGTGCACTTTATCACCTCTTATTGATAGAATAGTTTAACTGTGTTCAGGAAATATATCTCATGTCCCACATTTTAAGTTCGATTACAGAAGGCGTAAGAAACGTCTGGACAGCTAAATTTCTGATCGGATTGATGTTTGTCTTTAAACTGATCTCTTCTTTAGTTTTGGTTTTCCCCCTGTACCTGATGTTTTCGAGCAGTTTTGGTGCAAACGTAAAAGCTTCGAATCTTCTTTCCGGGTTTAATCCGTCCCTTTTCCTCGATTTTGTCTACCACTGGAGACAGACCCTATCCATTTACTTTTTCATGTTAATATTGGCAGGTGGAATAATCATTGCGGTTTATTTATTCCTCTCCGGAGGATACTGGGGGGTCTTAAGAGATCATGTGAAGATGAGAAAACTTGATATACCACCCAACCCGCAGGAGAACATGTTAGAAAAATACTTCGGTTATTGCGGAAAATACTTTGCAGGGATGCTAAAGATATCACTCTTAATGGTTCCTTTGTACTTATTTGCGTTGTTGATAGTTTTGATATTTACCTTTATCTTTGGATCCGTAACCGGGAAAGTAAATATTTGGGAAGTGAATTCCTGGCGAATGATTGTTAGAATCGTGATAATCCTGTTTATCTTCTTATGGTTTAAGATGACAGGGGATTATATGAGGATATCTCTGGTTGAAAACCAAGAAGAGCCCTTTTGGATAGTGATAAGGAGAGCTTTCAGATTTGTATTGACAAACGTATCTGCCGCTTTAAGTTTATATTATATTTTAGGTTTGATTTGGCTGATTATTTTTTTAATGTATTTAGGCGCAAGCAAGTTAATCCAGGGGATGTTACCTGTAGGAATTCTCGTTCTGGTAACGTTTATAATTCAGCAGATCTATGCAGTCCTTGTTTCATTTTACCGGTTGGTGTATTATTCTTCTCAGCTCAGCCTGTATGATAGGATGGAGCGGTGAGAATACGTTATCCACTAAGATCAACCACCAGAGTTTTCCGGCAAATCGGGTATCTGAATATGAAAGTCCAAAACAAAAAACATCAGAATCAAATTATAGGGGAAAGGAGTCCAATATGGCCAGCAAAAACGAAGTAAGAATTGAATGGCTGGGGCACAGTTGTTTTTTGATCTCCCTGAACGACAGCATAAAAATAGTGACCGATCCGTTTGATAAAAGCGTAGGTTATCCAACGCCGGATGTGACGGCGGACGTGTGTCTGGTCTCGCACGATCATTTTGATCATAACTGTGCCTCGGTGGTGAAGGGTAAACCGCAGGTGGTGAAAGAAACCGGGGAAAAAGAGGCAAAACAGATAAAATTCAAAGGGGTGGCTTCATTTCACGATGAGCAGGAGGGCAGCCAGCGGGGTAAGAACACCATTTTTACCTGGGAACTGGGTGGAATAAAATTCGCCCATGCCGGGGACCTGGGAGCTGATCTTTCTCCAGCTCAGCTAAAGGAAATTGGAGCAGTTGATGTTTTATTCATACCGGTCGGCGGATTCTATACCATCGACGCTAAAGTTGCTACGAAATTGGTTGCTAACTTGAATCCCAAGGTGGTGATACCCATGCACTATAAGATGCCGTTTATGGGAGCAAATTTCCCTATCGCTACGGTAGATGAGTTTTTGAAGGGAAAGGAGAGCGTGATTAAAGCCGGTAAAAGCCAGGTAAGCTTCAACAAAGAAAGTCTCCCCAAGACGACCACCATATATGTACTGGAATACAAAAAAGATAAATGACGGATAAAGACAAAGGAAGATGGGAAAAGAAAAAAGGAAAACAGAACAATGATGAATGATGTATTAAGGATAAAACCAAAAGGCTTACGATTGAATTTACGTGGTATCGACATCTCCAGCAATGAATCTGACGAGACATTAAGAGATAAACCATGTTAATTTGGAATTTCTAATCTTGAAATATTTAAGGAGTACCATGCCAAGAAGATTAGAGGATATGAACTGGATGGAGTTTCAGGAATTAGTCCCCAAGAGGATCAAAACAGTATTGCTACCGATCGGCACCATCGAAGCTCACGGTGTGACCAATCTGGGGACGGATGTATCCATTCCCTTGTATATCTGCGAGAGGATTGCCGATGATATAAAAGCAATCATCGCTCCGCCGGTGTACTACGGGATCACCAGATCCTTGTATGATTACCCCGGTTCCCTTACCGTAAGCTCATCGACTTTCGAGAGCTATGTCACCGAGATATTGATATCGCTGGCGGAAAAGGGTTTCTCCAGGATCATAGTAATGAACGGACACGGTGGGCACTTCGACGAGTTGAAAAATGCTGCCATGCAGGTACATCGGCAGAATAAAGTGAAAGTGGCGGTAATACATTGGTGGGTGCTGTGCGAGGAGTTGACCGAGAAGTTCTTTGGCGAAGCGGGTGGACATGCCGCACTGGACGAAAATGCAGCCATTCTGGCAATAGACGAAAAGCTGGTAAAACAGGAGAAATACAAAAAGGGAATGGTGTTTTTACAGAAGAATGGTCTATATACGCTCCCCTGCCCCTGTCCCATCGTGATTTATAAAGAAAACCAGGGCTATCCGGAATTTGATCAAAAGAAAGCAAAAGCATACATGGAAAAGGTGACCAGTAAAATAAAGGATGAGATTCTGGACTTATATAAAAGGTGGGAGAATCAAAAGAAATCTTTTCGATGATTTAAGGATCAATCATAGTTTCCCTTCAACTATTCCTCTCTTCAAAATAGAGAGAATATGTTGAGTTAGAACGTTAGGATAAAAGGAGTAGGAGAATGAACGTTTTCGAGGCAATAAAACAAAGAAGGAGCATAAGGAGCTTTGCGGACAAATCTATTGAGGAAGATAAAATATTACGCGTTCTTGAAGCGGGGAGATTGGCTCCCTCTGCCAAGAATCTTCAGGAATGGAGATATGTGATTGTCAAGGATAAGGACCTGCGCAAGAAGGTGGCGGTAGCAGCAAACAATCAGTATTTCATCGCCGAGGCACCGGTGATCATAGTGGGTTGTGCCACCATGGCGGATTATGTCCTCACCTGCGGACAACCAGCTCATTCCATAGACTTGGCAATTTCCATGGATCATATGACGCTACAGGCAGTGGAGGAGGGATTGGGAACTTGCTGGATTGGTGCTTTCAAAGAGGATGAGGTGAAAAAGCTGTTGAATATTCCACCGGAGATGAGGGTGGTGGAGATTATGCCATTAGGTTACCCGAAATTCATTCCGGACCCTAAGCCCAGAAAGAGACTGGAGGAGATTATTTTTTACGATAAATATCAATAAGCATTCAATCCATTATCTTTTCCATTGACTAATAAAGAATAGGAAGTTAAATTTAATCGGAATTGCGGAGTAGAAATTATGCTGGTCGTCAAAATGAGGAGGGAACGATGACTAAGATGAAAATAAAGATATTGCTGCTTTTCTTTTTTCTTGCTTTCTCTACCGTATTGGCGCAGGAGAATCAAACCCAGGCAACGAAATCTAATCTATCATCCATGCTGCCGCCCAGAAAGTTGGTCGATTGTCCTACCGCCGGGTTATTACCGCGAGGCAGCTTTGATTTCGATATCCGGGTATATCCCGGTGGAGGGTCGATCTTTGCCATCGACATCGGTTTGATGAGAAGGCTTATGGTGGGCATGTCCTTTGGGGGCCAAAACGTTATCGGTGAAGGTGAGCCCGACTGGAATCCGCGTATCGAATTTGCAGTCAAATACAGGATGATAAACGAGAGCTTTGTTTTCCCAGCTTTGGCAATAGGATATGATTCCCAGGGGGACGGAGCATACAACGACAGTCTGAAAAGATATACCTATAAATCCAAAGGTTTTTATGCGGTAATGAGCAAAGGGTATGCTACGGGTGACATTCCTATAGGACTGCATGCTGGTGCAAATTACAGCTTGGAGAACGAAGACAAGGATAAGAACGTAACCGTATTTTTCGGGGCGGACGTGTTGTTCGGTGAGAATTTCGGGGCAGTGGCCGAATATGACCTGGGTGCCAATGACGATAATGCGAAAGAGCTCTTTGGTAGGGGATATGGCTATCTGAATGTAGGCGCTCAATGGATTTTCTCCAACCGGTTATACTTGCAGTTCAACTTGAAGAATCTGCTTCTGAATAGGAAAGACGCTTCAACCTGGGGAAGAGAGTTCAAGATAGTCTATTTTGAGTCGTTTTGAATAAAGCAGGATCAGGAAACAAGGTTGAACTGAAGGTTGGGTTGACAATTTCGGATTTTCGATAGTTGCAAGGAAACTGTTAGAACAATCATGATTCACGGATTGTACTGAAATATCTGGTGAAGGTAGTATTTCCACATTCCATTTCCTTTTTTCCCCATAGCGATAAAAACAATTAAAACGGCATTAAACCTGCGACCTCTTTGTAGTGTCTTAAATCTGACAAATATGAACAAAGGTATTGTTTCATTCTGTCAGATTTTGCGTAATACTGTAATAGAATGCCGATATATGAAAAGTATGCATGCGGGAAGCATTATCAACTATTACTCAGGAGCTAAGAGAGATGAATAAGAAAATCGTTTTTCTGGGGATACTGCTGGTGATCTTAGTCGTTATGGGAATAGGATGCTATACCATCCTCACCCATCCTACGGTTCAAGGGGAGGAGGCGGAAAACGTGGAGCAGACGGGACAGTACTACCGGGAACATTGCACCGACTGTCACGGGGATTATCACCAATATCCGTATGGCTTTTATTATGGTTATTACCCGGATTACTATTTCAACAATCCCCGCTGGGGGCACTATTATGCATACCCCTGGTGGTGGGATAACTACTGGTGGAACGACGATAATTACCACGACGACGGTACAGGGACTCCGTCGGAGAGTGCAGAAAAAGCAGAGAGAAGAAGAGGAATGGAACCCCCCTATGTGCTTCCTCAAGGGACACAAAACACGCCATTTACTCCCCCTACCACTACTAAATCAGAAGAATCCAATCAGAGTAACACAGGGAACAAACCTGAAGCTGTAAAAATCAAAGAACCGGAGAAACAACAGAAAGAGGAAAAATCAGATCAGGAAAAGGCGCAGAGAAGAAGAAAGTAAAGAGGGTGGTTATATCGAACTTATCATTTAATAAATCAGCATAATGATTCCATAAGATAACAAAGCGAGGTAATTCGATGAAAAGAAGATTATTCTATCCCGGTTTATTTCTTTTGTTGTTTGTAATGCTATGTTATTCTGATGGTTACACCCAGGGATATGGTGTGGTAGATGAAGCTGCTGCGGGTAATTTTTTCGTCGTTGGTGCAAGGGCTTTGGGTATGGGGGGGGCGTATACAGCTGTAGCAAATGATGCCACTGCTTTGGTATATAATCCAGCCGGATTGGCCCGGGTCATAAGAATCGAATTCTCCGGTGGTCTCACACACCAGAGAATAAATAACAAGACAGATTTGGGGTTCGGTTTCAACGATGGACGGATGCAGAACAACACCCGTTTTGGTTCCGGAAATTTAGTTTTACCTGTTCCCACCTATCGAGGCAGCTTGGTTTTAGCCTTTGGAGTGAATAGGGTGAAAAACTTTGACCAGGCTATGCGGTTTTCCTCAGACCTTTACGGAAGCGACGAGAAGGGGATAGAAACGGAATCGGGCGGCATATACCTCTGGTCATTCGGAGCAGCAGTTGACGTATCGCCGAACATATCGATAGGAGGAGCATTAAATTACTGGAACGGTAAGGATAATTATACCTGGCTTTACGAGAAAATCGTCGATCAGTTTCTCATTCGATATGATGATGCCATAAAGGACCGCTATTCCGGATTCAATCTAAAACTTGGAGTAAGAACCCAGCCCAACAAGTTTCTTACCGTCGGAGCGACCGTTGAATCACCGGTCACATTCACCATCAAGGAGGACTGGTTGCAGGCTACCAATGGCGAGCGGGATAACGGGAATAGCGAATACAAAATCACGCTTCCTTTCTCTTTAGGCACCGGCGTGGCTTTAAATCTTAATAATCTCACTGTAGCAGGGGATGTCAACTATACCGATTGGACCCAGATGGAATACAAAAGATTGGAAGACATAGCAGATGCCAATCGACAGATCCAGGATACCTATAAAGCCACCCTGAGATACCACATGGGAGCTGAGTTTCTCATCCCCCGCATCAGCACCACGCTAAGAGCGGGTTTCTTCCGAAATCCCCTCCCCTATAAATCGGAATGGGTAAAGAAGGATCGAGACTTTTTCACTACAGGAGTTGGATTTTTAATCGACCAGGTGATGACCCTGGATATAGCCTGGTCGTATGGCTCCTGGGAACTGAAGAATTTGACCCCCGGTTTGACCGAAAAATACACGGTCAATCAGATTCTTGTATCCACGGCGTACCGGTTTTAAGCTAGATAAATCGAGCAACTACATTTATGCACCTTTTTTCTTGAGCTGGATGAATCAAGTAACTATAGATCTGGATCGATGAATCGAGCCACAATGTTTTTGTACTTTTTATCTAAGCTTGATAAATCAAGCAACTGCAAATTCTAAAAAGATGTTTTTGGGGTTTGATATGACCATTTACCTGTATTCATTCTCTTCAAGACTTTCTATCTGCAATTCCGTAGTAAAATAGAAAACGGATGGTTCCCACCCGGACCGATATTCTATTTACATCTGCTTGAAATGATTTAATTAGGGAACTTATGCTCCATTAATTTGTATACCCTTTTAGAAAAGGGAGAAGGAAATTGCCCAGCCCAGATAGCGAACTGAACCGGGACAGGCAAGTACCCGATTCGAAAATCAATGATTCGGATAAAGACCTTTTAGAAAGGGTGAAGGCAAACGATACCGGTGCGTTCTCTATTCTGGTAGACCGTTACAAGGTGAAGCTATTTAATTTGATCTACAGAATGCTGCAGAACCGGGAGGAGGCGGAGGATATATTGCAGGAGACTTTTTTGAGGGTATTTAAAGAGAGAGAAAGGTTCGATCCGACTTATTCCTTCTCCACCTGGATTTACACCATAGCCTTGAACCTTTGCCGGAACGAGTTGAAACGCAAGAAGAAATTTAGATTTTTCGGTTTGGATTTGATCAAGGACGATCGGAGATATGCGGTGGAGAAGACATTTGGCTCGGGCAGTTTAAGTGCGGTTCTGGAGAAAGCCATTGCTTCCCTGCCGGAGAAATATCGAACGGCATTTCTGTTAAGAGAAGTCAACCAGCTCTCTTATGAGGAGATGTCCGAAAGCATGGGGGTTCCTTTGGGCACGGTGAAATCCCGAGTAAATCGAGCCAGGTTTATGCTTCAGGGACAATTATCCCCCAAGATCAAGGAGCACTATGAAGTGTCGAAAAGTTCGCCAATACCTTTATGGCTATTGTAAAAATGAGCTTACCCCAGCGGAATCGGATAGGATAAAAGCTCATTTGGACAGCTGTGCCGAATGTGCCAAGGAAATGGAAAAGGTGGCGGTAGTAAGTACTCTACTGAAGGACAGCCTGGAGGTTTTTGTCCCATCACCGGATTTCAACGAAAAGCTCTTGGTGAAGATACGAAGCATGCCCTTGGAAGTTGAAGAGAAAAAGAGGCAGACCTGGTGGCAGAAGCTTTTGCACGAGACTTTCCCCTCTATCCGCTTGAGATGGGCTGCAGCAGGGGCAGTATCGGTAATAATCTTAGCCGTAGTCGCGACCATGGTTACCCAAAAACGATTTTCCCAGGGCCCAGAATCCATTGTTTCTGACAATATTTATACAGAAGGTCAAGATTTGGTAAGTTCCGGTGAGAAAGGGGATTCCTCTTTAGAAAAAATATTCGAGCAGGCCGGGAGAACTTCTACCCTAAGCGATAAATCCTTCGTTATCGAAAACCTCTCCACCGCTTCTCTGGATAAGGTGTTCGATTCGACCAAACGGGGAGAGGATGGGAGGATTACTCCGGTGGATTTGAATAGAAGATTTATCATCGAGAGAAGCCCTTACCAAAATTTAAGTCGGGGGAATCATTACGTTCTTCCGGTGGTATCGTCTCAACCTGCATCCAAGAAAACCGACTATTAAGAATTATCTCGAGGATACAGATGCAACATTTAAACAGGTTAACCCAAGGAATGAAAAGGAGAGAGAAGATGACGAATGGATATCGGTTTATATGGTTTGGGATATTCATAGGCGTGCTACTTCTAATAAGTCCCGGAAAAAGTTTTTCTCAACAAAAGGTTCTTACCTCCCTGGAGAATGATATCACCAGCCTGGTGGAAAATATCAAGCCATCTTTAGTTACCATAGAGACAGAGAGTTCCTTATCGGGCGGGGTAAAAAGGGAGGGATTACCTCCGACCTTTGTGGGTTCGGGGATCATATATACTGCGGATGGAAATATCGTCACTACCGCCAGCGTAGTGAGGGGGATGAGAGAGTTCAAGATCACCTTGCCAAATCGTAAACCCCTGCCAGGTGTGTTGGTGGGAACGGATGAGGGCTCGAATTTAGCAGTGTTGAAGGTTGATGCGACCGGTCTCGTTCCCGCCAAGTTGGGTGATTCGGACAAAGTAAAAGTTGGCTCATGGCTTACCGTGGTGGGCAATTCATACGGGCTTCCCAATGCGGTGGCTTTGGGGTTGGTCAATGGCGTGAGGGAGGACGGGTTCATCCAGATGAGTGCCAACGTCAGTCCGGGAAACAGCGGCGGACCGGTGCTGGATACCTATGGCAACGTGATTGGATTGGTCTCGGCTAAATTGTCCGAGCTATCCTATATCAGCAGCATCCAGATTTATGAGAAAGCCATGAACAAGACCATCACCATCCCCTCCCGGGAGATTGAGATCCCGTCTTCAGGGGTGAGCCTGGCTTTACCGGTCAACAAAATCAAAGCGATTGCGGACGAGATCATAAAACACGGGAACGTCAAGCGGGGTTATCTGGGAATATATCCGGTGGATCTGAATGATGAACTATCTGAAGAATACAACACAAAAACGGGAGTGCTGGTGAGCGAGGTAGTGACAGAGAGCCCTGCAGAAAAAGCGGGTTTGACCAATGGGGACGTGATACTGGAATTCAACGGGACCAAGGTGAACAACTCTACTCATATTCGTCAGCTCATCGAGGGTAAAATGGCGGGAGATAAAGTGGAGCTGAAAGTTGTAAGGGACGGTACCAGAAAGGATTTGACTGCCGTGTTGGGGGAGGCAAAACCGGTCTTCAGTTATTTTTGGAGTACCGATCAAGTCCCCCCAGCTCCTCAGATCGATTATCTGAAAACCGCTGAGGCTTTCAGAAGAAGCCAAGAGGTATTACAAAGCAGTGATGAATCACTGGAGCAACTGAAAGTGGAAGTAAGGGCTTTACAGGATAATATCCAAAAGTTAAATCAGGAGATAGAAAAACTAAAGCAAGAGAAATCAAAACAGTAAATATTTCTTTTTGGAATCCATTCTTGTCCAGGGGGAGTGGGAATTTGAGAGACAAGGATGGATTTTTTCTGCCACTATTTTCTTGATAAATCCCTGCAAGTAAATATAGTATCATTCCGATCAGTCAGTAGAGTAGGTGGTTGTTAATAGACCTTTGGTGGGATTCAAGTCAAACCTTTCGAATATTTTGCATACACACTTCAATTTTCTTGACAAATCCGTACAAACATATATATTTTCGTTATGATAGGAATAAATATACTCCCGAGTAACTCAGTCGGTAGAGTAGGTGGCTGTTAACCACCCTGTCGCTGGTTCGAGTCCAGCCTCGGGAGCTTTTAATTCATGGAAAAAAGAATAAGGAAAAAGGAAGATAAAGGGTGCGTAGCCGAGCCTTTAGGGCTCGGTTTTTTGTTTGGAATATTATTATCTTTAATAAAGGATTTCGTAAAAAGCTACATCTGATGTTTTGAAACCCATCTGCGAGAATCATACTGTTGTATGATTATACCGGTCACGATGAAAACCAGTCCCACCATAGTTGATAGCAATATCTTTTCTCCCACCACGAACCGGATAAGGACCAAAGATACAAAAGGGGAGAGGTAAATTAAATTACCCACCTGTGCAGTTGTTTTAGAAAGCTTCAAAGCTTTCAGCCAAAGGACGAAAGTGATTCCCATTTCGAACAAACCTACATAAATCCCCCCGGCAATTCCTGCCATGGGGGGTATTATTTTTATTCTGGAAGAGAGCACCATGGCAATGAATATGAATATAAATCCAAAAGAGAAATTCAAAAAGAGCTTGGTCACCTCATCCCTTTTGTCCCTGACGTTATAGATCCAAAATAAAGCCCATATCACCGCGCTTCCCAGAGCCAAAATAACTCCATAGGGATTAGTGAACTTGAACCCCAGAACATTTCCCCGGGTAGATATGATGAAAACACCTAAGTAGCTGATGATTAATGCCAAGATACTAACATATCCTATTCTTTGTTTAAGTAAGGGAATAGAAAATAGTGCCAGGGTGATGGACCAAGTATAATTCAAAGGCTGTGCCTCTTGGGCAGGCAGTAAAGAGTAAGCTTTGAACAATACGATATAGTAAAGGAAGGGATTCAAAAAGCCAAGCAGTGCAGAACGGAGATAATCTTTGGCGGAATGTCGGAAAAGATAATGTAGTTTGTTTTGAACAGATACTATAATGAAGAGAACTAAGAGCGAAACAAAGGATGCAAGAAACAGGAGTTGAAGATAATTCAAATATCTTAAGGAAATTTTAAAAGCAGAAGCAACCGTGGACCAGAGTAACACGGAGGTGATGGCATAAACGTATGCTTGCTTTTGTTGTTTCATAACTCTTCAGATAACTCACCTTACCCCTTTTAACCCCTTCTCCTTACCAAGGAGTGGGGATAAGGGGATGTATTTATCCTCTTACAGAAAGGGAGAGGATGGTTATCGGGTATCAACAACTACACACCTCCTCTTCCTTCCAGGTTTCGTAACCTTCTTTAAAAAGGAAGATCACAATTACCAAACCCACAATAGGATCAGCCTGCCAGATTCCGGAAAGATAATTTAATCCTAATCCAATCAACAAAGCTGCAGACAAAAACATACAAGCCAGGGTCTGCTTGGAGTCTGCTACCAGGCTGCGGCTGCCGATCTTTTTCCCGATTTTATATTTGAAGTAAAATAAAACAGGCATGGTTATCAGGGAGACGAATGCTATTGCTATTCCAAAAAGACTTGGAAGCGGGACCTCATGCACAATCAGTTTCTTGGCGGATTCGTACAGCACATAGGCTCCCAGGATGAAAAAGGTGACTGCGATCATCCGGGCTGCTTTTTTCTCCAGTTCCTCCTCTTCTTCCTCAGACATCTTCCCGTGTTGGCGGAATCTCTAGATCATAACGCTTCCGGAGAGGGATTCCACCAGACTGTCCAGACCAAATCCAATCAGAGCTATGCTGCCAGCTAAAACCCCTGCAAGTATCGATACCAGACACTCCACGATATTGTATCCCACTGTTATATAGGATAGGAAAAGGGCTTTTTTATGTAGATTTGGTTCCATATTTTCAATACCCCTATAGCTAATATTGTTATGTGAAGATGTTTTATTTTCGAATTACCCGGAAACTGGGATGACATTCGATCCTTTTGGCAGAAAGTAGTCCTCTACATTTTTGAGGATTGCGTTTCTTTAATTTGACGCATAACCAATCGAACTCACTCTTTAACTCATTTGAAGTAACCGGAATTCCGGTGGTTCTGCAATTCAACGTGATTTTGCTTCGGTCGAAATTGTATCCCCGTTTGCTTGATTCCTTCCACATTTCGCTCAGATATACCGAAATCGCTTTGAGCGGAAAGGGTTGAGCTTTGAACCGGACTAACTCCGGATGGGATTTGTAACCTTTGGTTTTTTCCTGAAGGACTTTTTGGGCTAAAAGGGATTCCCGCCACAAAGCCACCAGCCCAATTGAGTCCAGATATTTGGGATGTATGCTCCAGAGTCTCATGCATTCAGTTTCCACAAGTTGTAGTTCAAAATTGCAGCAAAAGCAACCCAAATCAGGTAGGGGAGAAGCAATATACCGGCAGGTTTGGAGATTTTAATAAAACTGACGAATGTTGCCAATATCACCAACCACAGAATTATTATCTCAATGAAGGCGTAAAAAGGACTATGCAATCCGAAGAATAAAATTGACCATAAAACATTGAGCACAAGCTGAGCGATGAATATGTATAAAGCTATCTTTACGTTTTCAACCGCAATCCCTTTTCTCCATATTAAATATGCAGAGACACCCATCAGAAGAAAAAGCGACGTCCAGACCGGTCCGAATATCGAATTGGGTGGAGTAAATGATGGTTTATTTATTGTAGCATACCAGGTGGGTATGGAAGGGGTGGTGAAAAGTGAACCCACAAATCCAGCTAACTGGCAGACAACAATGCTGACTCCTAATTTCAGAATTTCAATTATATTCGCTCTCCACATTTGATTTCTCCATCGCCTCAATCTCAGCAACTTGGCAGTTTGAAATGACTAAGATAAGTAAAGGGGAGCAAGTTGTAGAAAGTCAGCATGCTGCATGTTTTTCGACCCATGTTCATGATCTGATCATTATTAAAAGCATTTTGAATTTCTTGGTTGCCTTTACCGCATGAGGCTGTTGTGCAGGCATTACGATCATCTCACCTTTATTCACATGAAAAGGTTTCTGGGAGATGACGATCTCTGCTTCACCGTCGAGGATATAAACCAGGGCATCGAATGGGGCGGTATGTTCGCTTAAACCCTGGCCTTCGTCAAAGGCAAACAAAGTTACCGTTCCTGTGTTTTTGCGGACGATTTCCCTGCTCACCACCGAGTTATTCTGGTAATCGACCAGATCGGCGAGTTTCAAAACTTGAGCACCGAGATCTTCTGCACCGCTATGTTTTTTGTCGTGTTCCATGCCTCCTCCCCTATAAAAATATGCTTAAAACATAAGTAAGTGAGCTGCTAATCGGTGTTAGGAAGCGGCGGCATTCTTTCACCGAACCTGCAGCTCACTTCCATCGGATCATCTTTACTGCAGCTCTGATATAAACTTGAATATCTCTATTCCTTTCCGCTGAAGGGGGGATATTTGTCGGTAAAGTAATATCCCCAGTAAGCATAAACCCGGATGGCCCATCGCTGGTAACCGACAACGAAATCGAACATCCCCTTGGGATATTTTCCGGTAAACAGAATTGCCCACCAGGATATGAAGATGACTACACAAGCAGCAATCCCGTAAACCGCCAAGCATATGCCATGAGGAATTCCCACGTAAATGATCCCAAAGAGGGTTTTGAGTATCAACATTCCTCTGGAGAGTTTCTCTGGGTAATCGACCGAAAATTTAACCGGAGAATCTACCATAAGGGTTCCCTCCTCTTATGTTTTTATACCGCCGCCTGACCTAAACCATTAAGAAAGCTTTCTTCCTATCACCATGATTTCGATTTCGTCCAACTCGAGTTCTCTTTTTCCCCAGTTGCCGGCAGTTCCACCCCAGATGTGTTCCACTTCGAATCCCGCTTGTCTAAATAAAAGGGCTAATTCAGTAGCTACGTATCCTTTTTCCCTAACCGTTACACTTCTTTTGCCTCCGGAGGTTTCATATTCCATAGGATGGATTTCGACCAAAGTTTGTGGATCAAATTTTCCTTTTCTTACGTCCTCCGGAGTATACTACCTAATCATAGCACAAGCATTCAGAGCTGTCAAGATAAGTTTTGCCCAGGGTTTTAATGAAGCGTTCATATTCCGGAGAATGAGAAGATCATGTTTCTCTGGATCGTCCTTCATACCTAACAACCCAAAAGCTCCTTCGCACAGGCAAATTGCAGCATCAAAAAGTCTATCGGATATAAAACTGGTGGCATCTGCCTGAATCCATTCCACATTCACTTCTTTGGCGACTTTTTCTGCCTGTGATAACATTCCCGAAGAGAGGTCAACGCCGGTTACCTGGTAACCTCTTTTTGCTAGCTCGACAGCATGACGTCCAGTACCACAGCCCATGTCCAAAATACTGCTTCCCGGACGAATTCTTAACTCATCCAGAATAAAATCGACTTCTTTGATAGTATTCTTGGTGAAAGGATTATTCATATATACCGAAGCGTGACTGTCGAAGAACTTCTGCCACTCATTTTTCTTCTTTTTCCGACTTGATTTATCCATATTCAATTAAAGTTTTTTGAAAAACGAATCTGGTTTATATGGGAGTTTAATAAAACTAATATTCTACATTCCAGAAGGACCTTTTCTAAATGATGAAAGCATTGGTCATTCTCCTAAGAAATCACTCCACAATCAATTTTCCTCTTAACATTCCCATCCCACAGGTGAAAACATATTCACCCGTTTTCTTCGGAACGAACTCAATGGAAGTGGTTTTGAAAGGGGGTAGGCTTTTTCTTATATTGAAATCACCAAAAACGATCTCCTCCGAGCAGCTTTCTGTCTCGTCCCGGTAAAAATCTATCTTTACCGGAATGTCTTTTTTTACCACGATGACGTCCGGATCATATCCCCCTTTGACCGTCACTCTTATCTCCTGAATGCCTGGTCCCTTTACAGAAGCTTTAGCTTTCTGTCTTTTCGAGAAGAAAAAATACCAGTTGACCAGTATTATCAACAATAGACCAAAGAAGCTAATCAGAAGTTTTGTTTCCATACGAATTTGTGCTTCTATGTTTTTTAGTCTCGAAGAAGATTCAAGGATTCGAGGATTCAAGTGTCGTTTTTAATCTCAAGTAATCATCAGGGTTTCACTTAAATCCATTCAAGTCGCTATTCAATCAAATGACGTGTTTTGATTCAAAATCTTCTTAGCCTTAAGGAATTCGATACTACCGAGACCGAACTGAACGCCATGGCCAATGAGGCGATCATAGGATTGAGCAGTACTCCGATAAATGGATAAAGGACTCCTGCTGCAATGGGTATTCCAATAATGTTGTAGAAGAAAGCCCAGAAAAGATTCTGTCTGATGATCTTTATGGTTTTTTTGCTTAATTTAATGGCTGTGATCACTCCCGACAGGTCTCCCTTGATCAGGGTGACATCGGAGGCTTCCATGGCGACATCCGTTCCGGTACCAATAGCTATACCAATATCTGCCTGGGCTAAAGCGGGAGCGTCGTTTATCCCGTCCCCGACCATTGCTACCACTTTTCCCTCGTTCTGCAGTTTTTTGATCTGGTTGACCTTATCTTCCGGTCGCACCTGCGAAAACACCCGTTTGATCCCCACTTTCCCGGCAATAGCTTCAGCCGTCTTTTTGTTGTCACCGGTTAGCATGACCACTTCCAACCCCATTTTCTGCAACTGGCTTACCGCTTCCCGAGAGTTTTCTTTGAGAGTATCTGCTATAGCAATTACAGCAGCAACTTTTCCTTCTATGGCAAGATAGATCGGGGTTTTTCCATCCTCGGACAATTCCTTTGACCTGAGAGCTGTATCGCCGATTTCTATCTTTCTGTTCGCTAAAAAGTCCGGGTTACCCAATAAGATATTCTTTCCACCAATTTTAACCTCTATGCCAAAACCAGTGATAGATTGGAATTCTTCCGGCTCCTTTAGTTCGATATTTCCCTGTTTAGCTTTGCGGACGATGGCTTCGCCCAGAGGATGCTCGGAATTCTTCTCCGCGCTTCCGGCATAATACAATATATCCTTGTATAAAGTATTATTGAATGAAATAATATCCGTCACCTCCGGCTCACCCTTGGTCAAAGTTCCGGTCTTGTCGAAGACGATAGAATTTATCTTATGGGCGGTCTCCAAACTCTCGCCACCTTTTATTAGAACCCCCTTCTCCGCCCCCTTCCCCGTCCCCACCATTATGGCGGTAGGAGTGGCAAGACCCAAAGCGCAGGGACAGGCGATGATCAACACTGCCACTAAATTCATCAGGGCAAATGTCAAAACAGGAGCAGGACCGAAGTCAAACCAGATGATGAAGGTCAATATAGCAATGGAAATCACCACCGGAACAAAATATCCGGAGATAACGTCGGCTAACCTTTGAATGGGAGCTTTGGAACCTTGAGCCTCCTGCACCAGTTTGATGATCTGTGCCAGAGCCGTATCCTTTCCCACCTTGGTGGCTTCAAACTTGAAGCTGCCGCTTTTATTTATCGTGGCACCTATCACTTCATCTTCAGCTTTTTTCTCTACCGGAATGCTCTCTCCGGTTATCATCGACTCATCCACAAAAGATCTGCCCTCTTTAACTATTCCATCCACCGGAATCTTCTCCCCGGGACGAACTGTGACCAAATCGCCAACCAAGACCTCCTGCACGGGAATATCAACCTCTTTTCCTTCCCTCATAACTCTGGCAGTCTTTGGTTGTAAACCTATTAATCTTTTTATTGCCTCGGAGGTCTGACCCTTTGCCCTGGTTTCCAGTACTCTGCCCAAAAGTATCAAAGTTACGATAACCGAGGAGGTATCGAAATAGACCTTTGGCTCAATGCCTCCGGATCTGAAAAAAGAGGGGAAAAGGACAGCAGATACGCTATATAGATAAGCAGCCGACGTTCCCACTGCTACCAGCGTATTCATATCCGCATTCCTATGGCGGAAAGCGCCCCAGGCTCCACGGTAAAACTGCCAGCCTGCCCAGAACTGAACCGGCGTAGCAAAAATCCAGAGAAGATAAACATCGGTTAATATCTTGGGAATTCCAGGCAACCATTCCAAGCTTCCGATCATCACCACAATGCTTAAAATCAAACCAAACCAGAATTTTCTTTGAAGATTACGATACTCTCTTTCCCGGATTACCCTTTCGTAGTCCTCCGTGTCCCCGGTGATCTCCAAAACTTTGTATCCAGTCGATGCAACCGCATTTTTGATCTCGGTAAGATTGGTCTGCTCCGGTATATATTTGACCTTGGCTTTTTCCGTGGCCAAATTGACCACTGCCTCGGTTATGCCCTTGGTGTCGAGCAAAGCCCGTTCAATCTTAAGTCCACAAGAGGCGCACTCCATACCCTGAATGGGAAGCTCAACCGATACCACACCCACGTCGTATCCACTTTTGCGGATGGTAGATATTAGACCGTTTACTCCAATTAGTTTGGGATTATAATAGACAGTTGCCCGAGAGGTGGCCAAATTGACCGATGCACGGTTTACTCCATTCAAAGCAGATAATTCTTTTTGAATTGTAGCGGCACAGGAGGCACAGGACATGCCGGTAATAGGCAGATCGATTCTTTCTTCGTTTTTACCTGTTACTTCCTTTTTCTCCTTGATCTCCGGCATAGTAATATGTAGTTCAGGGGAAGATTTCTCTTTAAGATATTTCTCCGGATTTTGGTCGAATTTGTTTTTGCACTGCAGGGAACAAAAATAAAAAACCTCACCCAGGTAAGTTGAGCTCCCTACCGCCTTCTCTTTTTCGATTTGCATACCGCAAACCGGGTCTTGAATCATGATATTTGATTCTCTTTCAGTTCTCAAAATTGGTTTAGTTGCAGAAAGAACATTTCAAGTCTATATACTCGCTACTACCTTCCTGAGCTTTTCTCTTACCTGCTCGGCGATCTTTATCAGAGCAGGATTTCCAATGCCCTGCATAGTGGAAGCAGGATCAATGGCAGCAATTTCCACCAATCCCGGAGAGATTTCCTGGACTATTACATTGCAGGGGAGCATCAAGCCGATCTTGTCCTCCGCCTGCAATGCTTGGTAAGCAAAAGGCGGATTGCAAGCGCCCAGGATTTTATATGGCCGGAAATCAACGTTGAGCTTCTTCTTGAGTGTTTCCTTCACATCGATATCCGCGAGAACACCAAAACCCTCTTTTTTCAACTCCTCTGTCACCTTGGTTATTGTTTCTTCAAAGGTCATCCCCACGGTCTTATTGAAATAATAGCTCATCGTATTCTCCTGTTTTGCTTGTTGCCTGTGGCTCTTTTCTCAGCAGATTTCTTGAAGCTTATTAATTGATTTGGATATTAGGGTACTTTTCCCATACCACTCTCAATATACTCTTCTTAGTATGCGTAAGCTTAAAAAGGTGACCCATCTTGAAGGTTTCTCTTTTTGACCAAAGTCAAACTCGGACCACACCTCATGGATGGATTCGGGAGTGAATCTTCCGTTATCATCCTGTTTGGAGAGAAGCAGATTTACTATTTTTGATTTTTGCAACTTCGTTTTGGCATATTCAAATTGTGATAATACGTCAAGATATTTTATAATCGGTAAAAGGGTATTTCAGCTTAGCCCAATCTGTTCCGATCTGGCTATCGTGACCAGCATATTTAATTTTGCCCTGGTTTTTCCAGCAGTTAAGCAGAAAATCGATTCCGGATTTGACGACCTGGTTATTCTTATATTTTGGATTCTGTGCCAACGCACCCAGGACAAACGTGGTAGCTAAAGCGCAACTCGGTTCTTTTTCTCTGGGTCCCCCAATTAGTCCGGTATCCTTGCACCAAAATCCACCGTCCAGCCGTTGTCGTTGAATGAGCCATTTATAAGATTTCTGTAATCTGCGGTCTTTTAGGAACCCCATTTTAGATAATGATTCAACTATGATAGCAGTGTGACAATCACCGGGTTTTGTGGGCGGGTCCCACCCGAATCCACCAGATGTAAGTTGAGCGCTAAACACATATTCACAGGCTTTGGCAATCCTCTTATCTACCCTGGTGAAACCAAAATCCGCCAAGACAGGAAGTATCCAAAAAGTAGTGTCTTTCTTAGGCCACCAGGTGTGGATGTCTTTTGATGTCCCCCAATATCCCTCTTGGTTTAAACCTTTGAAAATCTTCTGGATAAACGGATGATCGCGGATTGAATCTTTGACTTTTACCACCTCCTTGTTTTTCTCACTCCTACCCAAAAGATGAGTCAGTGTTCGATAGATTACCCAGGGCTCACCTGCAAGCAGCCATTCCAGTGGTCCTTCTTTTAGTAAATCTGTCCCCTCCTGCTGGTGAATTCTCTTCATCTTTTATTGCGGTTTCTCGACAAAATCCTGTTTTATGTATTTTGTTGGGTTTTGGTCATAACCCCGTACATTTGATCTGGTGTAAGGATTTCCGGGAATCGTCCCCGCAGGGCAAGACGGGATTCATAACACAAATGGCAGGCATCGGCATAGATTTCTTTGTGGGGAAGCCTATAGTGGCGTACCAGCTCCACCGGACCGCCCTTAAGCAATAATCCCGTGATGGGGTGTACATCCGGGTGGTAATCCTGACAAAGCTCTTTCAGTGGGGTACGAAATGCATTGCCCAACGAGATCCCCTGGCAAATATATATTTCCCCGAAAGGATCTATGTGTAGCCGCTCGGGCTGGCGCAGGTCCTCATACGGGCACTCCGTGAACTCGGTCAAGGCTCGCTGTATCGCTTGTGCAGCCAGCTTTTCTGTAGCTCGTCCACGATACATTACCTTGGATTCACCAACCGGAAGCCAGCCGACCAGTGAAACTGATGACGTTGCTTCAGGTTGAGCGATATTGGTGATCCCGAGGGGTATGCCCAACTCTGCTGCCGCGGAGCTCGCGTTTTTTGCCTGTTGGCTGAATTTCTCGCTCCAGTGATACAGATCGCTGCTGATTGATAAATCTTGAATCGATCCGGCCAAAGGTCTTAGCCATTCGAGAGCATCTTCCACTCCGGTAGCCCAGTAGCAGTTCGAAAGCACTCCCACTTGAAAGCCCTGTTGCGCTGCCTCCTGTATCCCTCTGAGAAGTATAGGAAAATAAAGAAATGGCTCACCACCCTCGAAGTAGATCCGTTCGACAGTGCCGAGCTCCTTGGCCTGCTGTAGAATCTTCAGAATATTCCGCAAAGTCATCGTGCCATTTTGCCACGGGCTGCCCCAGACAAAGCAATGGTCGCACTCCAGATCGCACTGATAGGTCAGCAGGAAGTGGAGACCTGAAAGCTTCATATCAATTCCTCGTTCGATACACTTATTGAGTAACAGCTGACAAATTTTGTATTCAATGAACGCTGGGATGTACGAGCTATTCCAAGGTACGCATCTCGGAACATACTGATCCGCAATTGATTCAGGTGAAACGGTAAAGTAATACTTTAATCAATTCAGCTCACAGAAACTTCTCGAACCTATCCTTTTTCGCCTTGCATATGGGGCAAACCTCTGGCGGAATTTCTCTGGCGCAAAGATAACCGCAGACTTTGCATCTCCAGACAGGGAGAGGAAGCTCAGAGACCGCTTTTGGTTTCTGTTTTTCTTTCAGTCTTTCTTCGACAGAAGGTCTCCTTTCGGGAATCGAACCGACCGCCTTTTCTCCTTTTAGGACCACATCCGAGACATATAGTGCGCAGTAACAAGCACCATAATCGGTCAAATCGGGATCCCGGTAATCACAGGGGCAGATAATGTCAAGGTCCTCTGCCTTTATTCCGGATGCCAATCTGCAAGGACATGCCCAGTAGCCGTATCTTTTTTGGTTTATCAGGATGCCTCTCGCCAGATCCTTGGTGAAATCCACATCCGGATTAAGATGATACCCGGAAGTTTCCGCTTCACGGTTTAATTTCTGGTACAATTTATCAATTTCATCAGAAGATACTAGAATTTCATTCATGCCCTGATTGCCTCCTTCAGTTTCTTTTCGTCGTAACCGACTATGCAGACTGCGTCGTTGACCACAACAGTGGGAAAGGAGCCGCGAGGATTCCAGCGCATGACTTCTTTTCTGACAGATTCCTTTTCTTTGTCTTCCAACAGATCAACGTCTACATACTGGTACTCAATGCCCAAAGTGTCAAACAGTTTTTTGGTTTTTCTACACCATCCGCAGGTGCTCAAAGCATAAAGCATCACCTTACCCTGGTTCTTTCCTGCAACATGTTTAATGTCCATAAAGAGACTCCATATTAGATAGTTTATTTTGTGTTTCCCTTCTATTTCAATCCCCAAAAGGGGGGAGGAAAAATCGAAGGATATGCTTTACATTTAATTTATTTGAGATTCTTTAAGAAGTTCAGTATCTCATTAATATCCGGAAGCTGAGGTATGTAGACCTTGACGAAAATCACCTTCTGGTTTTCGTCCAGAATAACGTTGGCTCTTTCGGAGGTCCCGTCCTTATCCCTGAACAGACCGAGTCGGCTGGCTACACCACCATGCGGCCAAAAATCAGAAAGCAGTTTGGTATCTTTTATTCCCAAGCTTTTTGCCCAGGCATTCTTTGAAGGGACCGAATCGACACTTAAACCCAAAGGCACGGCATTCAATTTCTCGAATTCTTTCAAATTCTCTTCAAGCGACTTCATCTGGTTGGCACATACCGATGTCCAAGCAAGGGGATGAAAGGAAAGAAGGACTTTTTTCCCTTTTAAATCGGACAAGCGCACTTCTTTACCCCGATTATCCTTAAGTACAAAATCCGCAACCTGATCACCAACTTTTACCACCATTCTGAACCTCCTTTGGGTTTTATATACTTATGAGAATTCAAATCAAGAGAGCATCTTAGATCGTCAAGCTTCAGATAATAGAATCACCGCATCCACAAACAGCTCATACTGCTCGTCTTCGTTCAGATCGTGAATCAAAACCTTTTCCACCTCACTGGTCCCCCTGATCTCGAGGATTTCCGATTCATAGAGGACTTTGACATCCGATTGTTTCATTTTCGTTTTCAACTCCGGCTTGACTGTCAGGTCCTTTGAAGCCGTAGCAAGTATCACTCGAGGTGTCAGCTTGATCAATTCCAAAGCGATTTCTATGGATTTATCCCCTCTTTCTGGAATAATCACCCGCTTGTCTTTGAAGAGGGCAGTGTCGTCCACTTTGTGGAAAACACCTTTGTTTTCAAATTCAACTTCACCTGCGATTACCTTTTTTCCTTCTGTTGTTTTGGGCGCTGCCAGAGCGGGTTTGTTTTTGTTTCTGTAATTCTTGATGGCACCGTGGAGAGCATCTGCCGCCAGATTGGAGCAGTGCATCTTAATGGGAGGCAAACCTTCCAGCTCATTGGCTACGTCCTCGCGGGTAACCTTCAGGGCATCATCCAATGATTTCCCCTTAACCAGCTCGGTGATCATGCTGCTGGTGGCGATGGCGGACCCGCATCCGAAGGTTTTGAATTTTATATCTTTTATGATGTCGTTCTCCACCCGGATGTACATCTCCATCAGATCACCGCACACCGGATTACCAACCCGTCCCACCGCCACGTTCCCACCTTCCAGCGTTCCCACGTTGCGCGGATGCCTGAAGTGTTCCAAAACCTTTTCCGAATATTGTGTGGATTTCATATAAAATTCTCCTCCTTGTATAAGGGGGAAAGCTTTCTTAACCTCTCCACCACACCGGGCAGTACCTCTATCACCTTTTCTGCCTCACCCGGTTGATTGAACCTGCCGCAGGTAAGCTGAAGAGAGCCGTGAGCCTCTTCGTGCAGCAGTCCCAGAGCAATCAGGGTATGGGAAGGTTCCAGGGTTCTTGAAGTGCAAGCCGAGCCGGTGGAGACGGAGATACCTTGATCTTTTAAAGACAAAAGCAGCGATTCACCCTCGATGCCATCGAAACGGAAATGAGCGTTATTGGGTAGGCGATATTGAGGATGACCATTTAGATGGGATCTGGGAATTCTTTCCAATATCCCCCGGATGAGTTTATCGCGATACTGGGCGAACCTTTTTACTTCCGAATCCATCTCCTCCCGCAGAATCTTCACTGCCTTTCGCATTCCCGCTATTGCCGGAATATTCTCCGTTCCAGAGCGCAAACCTCTCTCCTGACCGCCTCCGATCATCAGAGTATTCAATCGGAGGCTCTTTTTCATATACAAAACCCCCAAGCCTTTGGGCCCGTAAATGTCGTTGGAGGAGAGGGTCAAAAGATCAAGGTTATTCTTTTTCACATCAATCGGCAACAATCCCTCGGCTGCTACCGCATCGGAATGATAAACAACGCCCTTCTCCCTGCATAAATTGCCGATCTCCGCTACAGGTTGGATCGTTCCGATCTCGTTGCTGGCATACCCGATCGACACCAGAATGGTTTTATCCGTCATTCTACTACGCAGTTTCTCCAAGCTAATTCGGCCGTATTGATCCACCGGAAGCCGGGAAACCTCAAATCCATTTTTCTCCAGAAACTTGGCGATGTTATGGATGGAGATATGCTCAATCTCGGAGATGATGACATGATTCCCCTTGTTTTTGTTTCGTAAAGCGAGTCCGATCAAAGCCAGATTATTCGACTCAGTAGCTCCGGAGGTAAATATAATCTCATCCTTATCGGCGTTGACAAATTTGGCGATATCTTCCCGACAACTTTCCAGAACTTCTGTAGCTTGATCCCCCTCCTGATGCAGAGAAGAAGGATTGCCGAACTTATCGTGAAAGTAGGAGAGCATAGCCTCGACTACCCGGGGGTCCACCGGCTTGGACGATTGATAATCGAAATAGATGCCTTTCATATTGACTCCTCTTAGAACCACATGGTGGCGCCGGCATCCAAAGCCAGATCGTTCAAAGTCCCGGCTCCAACAATTTTCAATCCCGGGATCAGCTCAACTTTTTCCCATCCCAACATCTGCTTGGAGGCTTCACATACATAAATGGGTATCCCCATCTTCAGGGTTTGATTTATCATCTCCAGCACGCTGGGAAAAGTTCCCAGCTTTATCTTTTCCGCCGCACCGGGAAGGAGGATTCGCAGGCTTTGTCCCAGATAATAGACCTTGGCATCGATGTCCATGGCTTTGGCGGTTTGGGCTAAAACCAATGGTGAATACTGTCTTTCAGGCATATCGCTGGTCTGGACGTACAATATCGAGTTTTTCTCTTTCATGTTCTTCCTCCTATTTTATTTTCTTAATCCAGAATCGCAAAATGCCATCCTGGTTTTCGAACCGGATAATCTGGTTTCCGGTTCTTTTGGCAAATCGCTTCAAGTCCTCCTCTGCTGCCGGATCGTCGCTGAGCACCTCTAATATCTCTCCCACCCGGATAGTATCTATCTGCTCCCGGGTTTGAAACAATGGCTGAGGGCAATAAAGGCCGATACAATCCAAGGTTTTGGCAGGTTTGGAAACATCAGACATAATTTCTCCTGTTATATTTGCAGTTGAAAGTATCACATCCGATTTGATCTCACGCACCATAGGGTGCGATGGTCCCTACTTTTTAAATAATAAAATATAAACTGCAATCAGAATACCAACAAATATCAAAAGCTTTATGAGTCGCCAGAATAGCCTGAACAATATCACCTCCGGTTAAGTGAGCGATTTTCCGTTATCCACAGTTGCTTATCAGATTTAATATTTTCCATCCATTCTGAATTCGGAGATATCCATCCAGAAACCCGAGTTGGTTACTGAATCATATTGAGCCTGCAGCAGGTCGTAATGGAATTGCTCCTCCTTGCATATTTTATCGAATATCTCCTGTGCCTGGGGATGGCTGGTTTTCCTTGCGGATGTTTCAAAGAAGTCGACGGCTTTCTTTTCCAGTTCCATGCCAATGCTGATGGCTTCGAGCTCTCCGGCTTTCTGCTCCTTCTTCATCCTCGATTTCAGCTCATCGATGACGGGGGAACTTCGTTCCCTTTCTTCCTGAAGCAGATTTATCCAATCCTCATCACCAATGACTGAACCGAATAACTGGCGAAATGTGTCGAGGTGCCGGATTTCATCCTGAGCCAGTTTGCGAAACATCTTTTTACCTAATTCGCTGTGGGTCTTCTCCAAAGCATGATCGAAAAACGCTTTACCGTTCAATTCCAATCTGATGGCCTCTCTTGCTATCTCGATTAACTCCTTATTTGATTCTTTCATTTTAGTCTCCTTCCGAAATATTCCTTTGGGAATTACTATATCCGTCTTTTAAATGGTCTGGTGATTTTTTCAGTCGATGCGTCAAGCTCCTTTTTTCGAATCAATCAGATTTTGCAGCTGCTTGGTTCTGTCAAGCTTTCTTCTATATAATGGCTCCTGGTTCTGGCTGTAAACTCCAATATTTTCTTCGAAAGTAGCTCTGTTCGGATTTATATAAAAAACACCCAAAGGAAGTTTTTCTTTCTCAGTAGCCCTTTTGAAAGCCTGGCCTCTATCCTGAGAGTCGTGCGTTTCTTCCAGATAATAAGTATGTTCTTTAAACCACTGGTAAGTGTTGATTTTATTGAAAGAAACGCAGGGTTGGAATATGTCGACTAAGGCATAACCTTTATGCAGAATTGCCTTTTTTAATATCTCTTTAGTCTTTTGGGGATCACCCACGAAAGCTCGAGCTACAAAAGACGCATCCAGCGCAATCGCCACGGCTATGGGATTGAACGGTTCGGTGGCTACTCCGTCAAGTTGGACCGGAGTCTTAAATCCAAGCTGGCTGGTAGGGGAGGCTTGTCCTTTGGTCAGACCATAGACCATGTTGTTGTGAACGATGTTGGTTATATCGGGATTCCTACGTATGGCATGCATAAAATGATTTCCCCCTTCACCGTACATGCAACCATCACCGCTTTCCGCTATCACGGTGAGCTCCGGATTAACCGCTTTTATGGCTGTTGCAGCAGGCAGAGATCTTCCATGCAGTCCGTTGTATACATTGGTCTTCAGATAATGAGGGATTTTTGCTGCCTGCCCGATACCCGAGACCAGCACGAGTTTTTCCGGTTTTATCTCCAGATCAACCAAAACCTGCTTCAGAATATTCAATATTCCGAAATTACCGCAGCCGGGACACCAGGCAATGTCGATATCACCCATTTCATAGATTTGTTTATCCATTAGACACTGCTCCTTTGGCTCTGCTCTTTAGTCTGCCACTTCATATTGAAAGCGGGTGGATCGAGAGGGAAGTTTTTCGGTTTTGCACTCTTTGACCTCTATCCGGTTGCCATCGGGATCTTTTACAAAAAACACGAAATGATCACTCCTTTTGATGCTAATTACCTTCACGCCTTTCCTCTTTAGCTCGGAGAGAAACTTCTTTTTGTCGGTAACGCACGCGGACCAGTGATTATAACCAATGGTCCGGTTGTCTTTTTTTCGGAGATGACCGCCGATCAAACCAAATATTTCCATTTTCATATCGCCCGACACCAGCCGGGTGAATTTCCCTTCTGAAGCCACCCCAAAAACCGACCGCATGATGGATTTCGATAATCTCTCCTCTTTCTCTTTTGCAAACCCCAGTTTCTGGGTATAGAAGTTCACCAATCGTTGGTAATGGTTGGTGAAAATTCCGATATGATCGCAAGATCGAACGAATTTGCTTTTCATTTAATGTTTTTTATATGATGGTTCTTAACGAAGAAAACTTTTTAGATTTTCCAGCACTTCCTCTACCGAAAATGGGAGGCCATTGTACTTAAGGATTTTCTCCTGTATTTCGATACCCGTAGACAGCTGGATTAATTTACCAAATTGAGAGGTGGCATTATTTTCCACTATCACAGTTTTCTGAGCTTTTTTGAGATAATCTGAAGTGGTCGGATGCAAAGGATAGATCTGCTTGAAGTGCAAGAAAGAAACATCGTCTCTTTCCAATCTCTCCATTGCTTCTTTTATTGGATGGTAAGTAGAACCCCAACCGACTATCAATGTCGTGTAATTTTCACTACCTAGCAATACGGGTGGAATAATCTCTTGCTTTATCAAATCCAGCTTCTTCAATCTTTTGTTCACCATTTTAGTTCTCAAATCCAGGTCTTCGGTTATGTGTCCTTCTTCATCATGCTCATCACTGTCCACCGATACCAATCCCTCACCAAATCCCGGGATACCGCGGGGAGATATTCCGCTTTCCGTGAGGTCGTATCTTTTATAGGCTTTACCAGTTCTCACTAGGTGCTTCTCTATTCCATCACTGGAGAGTTCTAGTGAAGGTATATTGTAATAAGAATCAAGAAAATATTGATCGGTGAGGATGATAACTGGACTTTGATACTTATCGGCTAAATCAAAGGCTCTTGCAGTAAGGCTGAAGGCATCCTCCATGGTCCCGGGAGCCAGGATCATTCGCGGGAATTCACCGTGACCGGCATGGAGAGCGAACTCAAGATCAGCCTGCTCAGTGCGAGTGGGTAGTCCGGTGGCGGGACCGGGTCTTTGACCCAGATGAATGACCATCGGAGTCTCCAGCATTCCGGCTAAACTTAAACCTTCCACCATCAGGGCAAACCCGCCCCCCGAAGTGGTTACCATTCCCCGGGCACCGGCATACCAGGCACCGATGGCCATGTTGATGGCGCTGATCTCGTCTTCGGCTTGTTCGGTGATGATGTCGAAATCTTTGGCATGCTGGGTGAGGAAGACCCATACACCGGTTGAAGGGGACATGGGATAGGAGGAGATGAAATCACATCCTCCCGCCATGGCACCTAAAGCCACTGCTTCCACACCGCTTAGAAGTATTTCATCTTTCGCTTGAGCGGTTTTAGGGATTTTGATCTCAAATCTTCCCGAGCCGGAAAGCTCCTTGCCGATCTGGTATCCTTTTTCTGCCGCCTCGATATTCTTCCGGATTACGGATTTGTCTTTTGCGGAAAAACGTTGTTCCAAATAATGATTGATTATCGATAAATCCAGATGAAGAAGCCCGGAAACGGTCCCAGCCGCGATTACATTAACATAAATTGCTCCCCCCAGCTCAGCTGCGATTTGATTAAAAGGAATGTTGGCAATCTTGCATTTGTCGGGCAAGCACTCTTTAACAAAATTCGCTTCTTCAGCCAGAATGATCGTACGGGGGGTGATCCTTTTTTCGAGATGCTCAATGGCACCTTTGCTGAGAGGGATCAAAATATCAATTTTGTCTACAAAAGAGGAGATTCTATGTGAGGATATGCGTATCTCCGTTGAATTGGTTCCACCCCGGACGCGGGACATATATTCCTTGGTGGCAAACACGTTAAAACCAGAAAGTTTCAACACCTGGGTAAGAATCTGCTCCACCGTCTGAATTCCCTGCCCGGCTTCGCCACATAAAACAATGGAAAGATCATCCTTTTTGTCCGATTGAAACTGGCTCATGAAATTTCCTTGAATCTAAATCATCTACCCTTATTGTACTCTAAATTCAACGATCTTGTGCCTTCGGTGTTTGCATTAAATGATCCTAAGATAATGTGAAATTAAATTTTATACGGTGGATACAGAATATGAATTGGTAATTTTAGTGATCCAGCCAAAACCATAGCCTGATATAAATGAGTGATTAAAACAAGGATACAGATATGCCCAACTTTTTCAGGATCAAAAACATCAGATAATAAAAAAGAGTCATAATCGCGCATGAAATAATCAAAGCACCATAAAAGGGAATTTTATTCTTCAGCAAGATCGGGAGTACGAAAAACAGGGAGAGAGAAGGGAAGACCATCCAGAAAATGCCGGCGGAAAGGTGGACAACTTTAGCAATACTTTTGGTGTCGATGTAGAGCCATATAATAGCCATAAGAGAAATCAGGGGAAGAGAGGCTATAATTCCTCCAGCCAAAGAATATTTTTTGGAGATTTCAGATACCAAGACAATCAAAAGTGCAGAAATGATGACTTTAAGAATATAATATAACATCAATTTCCTTCATCAGAAGAAAAAGGGTTTAATTCTTATTCTGACTGAATATCATTTCCGGTTAAGCAAAGTAAGCATCCCCTTGATTCCTATTTCCTCTGGTCCTGATTGCAAAATTTTATTCTACCCCAATATAGGATTAATTATCTTGCACACAAGGGAAAAATGATAGGAAGAAAAATTAAAAGATTTGAGGAGATTAATCAAGCGTAACTGCAGTCAGGAAAACAGTTATTTATTATATAATTACTTTTAACAAGCTTATTCATATCTGGATTCGTTAATTTCTATAGCTATAATACTTTCAGCGTATATGCAAGTTGATTAAGGGGAGCAATTTTAATCCCCTGGGGTTGTTACCGCAATAGTTGAGTATACCGATTTGTATCCCATTCAAATTCTTGGAGTAGTTAATAATTCCGATAGACATACCGCTCAATTCCCTTTTAACTTTTACGAAGGTCCCAGCCGCCATGCCCTTCATGTATTGAGTCTCTAGTTTTCCTCCGCCTACGGCAAAACCGGATATAATTTTCGCTCCGACTCCAAGACCTCCAACGGTAATGCCGGTTATCTCTTTTCCGGCGATCCCCACTCCCCCTATGGAAATCCCTTTTATGGTTTCACTGGCCAGTCCCACTCCACCTATTGCCAAACCGTTTATGCTCTCTGCGGACAATCCAACACCGCCAATCGCCATCCCGTTTATTTTTTCTGCAGCCAGTCCGACTCCCCCTACAGAAATGCCGCTGATTCTTTCGCTTGCCAGTCCCACTCCACCAATAGCTATTCCTTTTATATCACCACCGGTTAATCCCACCCCCCCGATGCTAATTCCGGTTAGGTCATCACAAGCCAGCCCCACCGTTGCAAGAGAGATACCCCTCATCTTTCCCCCTGCAACTCCGATCCCGCCTATGATGATACCGTTTAATTCATTCGCCACCGGTGCAACCACTCCCAGAGCTAAACCGTTGATTACTGCATCCGGATTGTCTTTTGGTATCCAAAAGGTAAGATTCAGACCGTTTACTCTTTCTATATTCTTATCCACCAGATTTAAACGAAGTCCGTTTATCTTTTTTGAATTTCCGAAGCTTATACCATTGCCCTGATAGGTCAAATCAAAAGAGCGGGCCAAGACACTACCGAAATTGACGATCAGGATAATCATTAGACAGATAAGATACCTTCGCATAGGTTAATCCTCCGTGAAATGGCAAGAATAGGGGTCCGGGTTAAGTCAACTATACACATAAGGATAGACGGTATTTTTATTGATAACTAATCCGATTCCAGTTTCAATTCCATAAATATCGCACCCTCTACCGGATTGTAACGATAAGGCTCGATATCCTTGAAACCCAAGGAGCAGTAAAGTGAAATGGCTTCTTTCATAGCAGGAACAGTATCCAATCGCATATATTTATAACCAATTCGGTGTGCTTCTTCGATGATTGCCAGAGCCAATATCTTGCCGATTCCCTTTCCCCGGAATTCCGGACATACAAAAAGCCGTTTCATTTCACACACACCCTCACCCATGTTCCTTAGAGCCACACAACCGGCTATCTTTGACTCATATATAATCAAAAGCAGGCGGCCTGAAGGTGGAGCGTAATCACCGGGTAGTTCTGCCAGCTCTTTATCGAAATTCTGAAAGCATAGATCAAAGCCCAGAGACGTGGCATATTCCCGAAACAATTCGCGAACTTGATTCAAATCCTTCTCTGACGTAGCTTGAACAATCCGAATGATATCCTGATTCATGCTAGAGCATCAGACAAAACTAGTCTCAACGAGAAATAACGTAGCTGAATATTATCCTGATTCCACTGAATGACCATTTCCATCATATTCTACTACGAGAATCTACACGATGGAGATTTAGAAATCTTTAAAAGCAGGATGGCACTTTTGAGCGATGATCTATTGCCTGTATTCCATTACATTGTCATCAGACGAAATCAGTATATTATAAATGAAGCCGATGTTTCCCATATTGCTTCCGCGGCTTTTACCCCTGATGATGCCGAAGGTGATGCCGGTTATGTTGAAACTGGTGGCAGAACGTATTCCTATGCCCGACTATATGGCGGAGCAGATGCCGGATTTGATGCCCAAAGTAATGGACAATCTGATGCCGAACATGATAGGAGATGTGGTGCCACTGGTCACCCAGCCGATGATAAACTATTTGAGGGGAAAAACGGAATAAATACAAAGGCAACGAGTTTGTATCGACTACAAATTGCAGATTAAGACACAACTGAGATTTGCTTACAGTGATAAGAAGAAAGAAACTGAAACGGCTTTCCAGGTAAACATATGAAAAGTTACTTGTTCATTTCCGGTCCAGGACGTCTTTCATCAGATCGTTAGCACCAGAAATCTTCATCCATCTCTTCTGGGAGAAACAGATAAGCATTATTGCAAGCGGAACTATAACATACACGGCGGTAAATACAATTGCTACTATGGCTTTGGTCTCTTGCGACCAGGGCATGAATAAGCACAAGACAACAGGTATCAACCCTAAACCAACGGCCAAAAGAACCAGGCAGAACACGAGAAAAAACCACAGCAGGAAAATGCGGCGGGCTGATTTAATGCCGTTAATATAGCAAATCACCGCCTTGATCTTAAGCAACTCGAAAGTCGAATCCAAATACGATTTAACCACACCTTTTAGCAACGAACCAATCATTTCCATCACGGTCAATCACTCCTTGAAAAGAAGATAAGGGTGCATTATTTTCTAGATCTGCCGAGGAGATATCCAAAGAGCAGAGCCACTGCAGCAGCCCCGCCGATATAAGGCCAGGGATTCTTGTGGACGCTTTTATCCACTTCGGAAAGCACGTCCTCTATCTTTTCCTTGCCGTGCTGATAAGTATCCACGGTCTGGTGTTTAACTTTTCCCACCACACTTTCAATCAACGACTTGAAATCACCGAACTTATGGGTGATCTCCTGTTCTAGTTCTACTTTCTTGTCTTTGGCCACTGCGTTCAACAGCTCCAAAGCTTCGGTAATGCGTTTATCCTCCATAACCTCCTCCTTTCAGAAATTTAAAGATTAGGCTTATACAATACACTTAGTGCCTGTTTATTATATCGTATGATCTCCAATAAACCTGTAGTTATAACTGAAACTATCAAATTGATAACAGGTTGTCAATTAAAAAATTGCTTTCGGGAATAATAAATATTATTTTAGAACTTGGAATGTTGTAAACAATTATAAATTTATCGGTACAACCGGTAATTTTTGCAGGAAACATCAAATCATACTTTCCATTCCCACGAAATCCAAGGAGGACGTTTTTGACCATACCACCTGTATTCCCTGAATTCAAGCCAATCGAATTGGAAGACCAGGATTTCATCCGGGATATATTGTGGAAGTATCAACCACAGACTTCCGAGTTGACCTTCGCCAATCTTTTCATCTGGCATTCTCATTATGGGATTCAGTGGTCACTGTATAAGGAATGGTTTATTGCTCTAAGCTCTACTGATCATAACGGTGTCTTCGCTTTTCCTCCCATCGGACCACCTTCCCGAATAGATATTGTTCGCGGGCTTTTACTTTGGCTGAAGGAAGAAAAGAAAGACAAGGAACCGAGAATCGAGCGAGCGGATAGAATTCTGATTTCTGAAATCTTGGGAGCAACTGATCTTCTGATAGAGCTGACTCGGGAGCATTTCGATTACATTTATAAAAGCGAGGATTTAATTCAGCTGGCGGGAAGAAAATATCACTCCAAGCGAAACCACATCTATCAATTGGAGCGTAAATATTCCTTTGCCTATGTTCCCCTTAACCGAGATTTGGTAACTTCCTGTTTAGCGCTGGCAGAAAACTGGTGCGAGTGGCACCGGTGTGAGGAGGACATGAATCTATTGGACGAATGGGAAGCGGTTCGACAGGCTTTAAATTATTTTGAGGATTTGAAGATCGAAGGTGGGGTAATACAGATAGATAATAAGGTAGAAGCTTTTGCCTTGGGAGAGTTGTTGAATAAACAAACCGGGGTGGTGCATATTGAGAAAGCCAATCCGGAGATTCCCGGGTTATATACCCTGATCAACCAAAAATTCTGCGAGAAACTCTGGAGAAACATACCCTATGTCAATCGGGAACAAGATTTGGGTGAGCCGGGACTGCGCAAAGCCAAGGAATCTTATTATCCCGACCACCTGGAGGAGAAGTTCACCATAAGGTTATCTTAAGGGAAAAACTTTAAGCTTGATTTTTGAGATGATATATGCTATTAAAGGAGTCAACAGATCGAAGTAATATCGTAACAAGCTCATCTGATGTGAAGACCAAACAATGTCCGGAAAAATGAAACAAATATACAAAGAAATGAAAGTCGCGGCCTCAGTCAGTGACGTATGGAACGCTTTTACTACCTCTGAAGGCATCAAAACATTCTTTTCACCCGATGCCAAAATAGAACTAAAGCTGGGCGGAAGTTACGAAATATATTTCTATCCGCCGGAAAATGCGGGTAACAGAGGTTCGGAGGGTTGTAATGTGTTAAGTTTTATTCCGGAAAGGATGCTCTCCTTCACCTGGAACGCACCACCAGAGTTTCCTAACGTACGAAAAGAGAGAACTTGGGTGGTAATAGAGTTTGAGGATTTGAAAAATAATTCAGTACTGGTAAGATTGACTCACTTAGGCTGGAAAGAGGGGAAAGAGTGGAATGATGTATATAATTATTTTGATAGAGCCTGGGGTGTAGTGTTGTCCAGATTGAGAAAGAGGTTCGAGGAAAGTCCGATTAAGTGGGAGCAATGAGTTCATAATTTCCTTGAGGAGAATCATGTCCAAAAAATTGTTAGAACCGCAGACAATTTTATTCCCGCTACCGGCGGTGATGGTGAGCTGTCAAAGGAAAGATGGAAAACCCAACATCATTACCCTTGCGTGGGTGGGGGTGGTGTGTTCGGAACCACCTATGGTGGGAATAGCTATAAGGAAAGGGCGATATTCTCACGGAATTATTAAAGATTCCAAGGAGTTCGTAATTAACGTTCCGACACAGAAGCTTCTTAAAGCAACCGATTTTTGCGGGACGAAATCAGGGAAGAACGTAGATAAATTTGCAGAGACAAAACTTACACCAATCAAAGGTGAAAAGGTGAATGCGCCTTTGATCAAGGAATGTCCGGTCAATCTGGAATGTGTGGTCAAACAAATATTAGAATTGGGTTCGCACGATCTTTTCATCGGTGAAATCGTGGCAACGCATATTGATTCGGAATTTCTGAACTCAAGCGGAAAACTTGACGTGGGGAAGATGGAGCTTTTCTGCTATTGTCCCAAGGCACACGAATATCGGGCGTTATCGGAAGCTTTGGGTAAATATGGGGCCATTTAAAGGTAGTTGTGCGATTCAACAGGCAGTAAATCGCCTCATAAATGAGGCAACTACGGATTTTGTTTCAGAATATAATGCCAAGCCATAAAGGCTCGGCTACGTGAAATCATACAGAAAGATTATATTTGGACAATTTCGAATTCAGAATCATAAAAAAAGATCGAGATTCCAATGCACGTGTCGGAGTAATGAAGACCCCGCACGGAGAAGTGAATACCCCGGTCTTCATGCCGGTGGGGACACAAGCCTCGGTGAAGACCCTCTCCTCGGAAGATCTTAAAGATATTGGAGCGGAATTAATACTTGGTAATACCTATCACTTATATCTGCGACCCGGTCATCAACTCATAGAAAAAGCCGGAGGATTGCACCGGTTTATGAGCTGGGAGCGACCGATCCTCACCGACAGCGGGGGGTATCAGGTCTTCAGTTTAAATTCCCTAACTAAAACCACAGAAGAGGGGGTGAGATTTCAATCACACCTGGACGGCTCTTACCATATGTTCACCCCGGAGAAGGTGATGGAGATTGAGCATGCCCTAGGAGCAGACATTATCATGTGCTTGGATGAACCGGCATTTTATCCCTGCTCCTTCGAGCAAGCGGAAAAGGCAAACCAGCTAACTTTAAACTGGGCAAAAAGATGTAAGGGGACTTATGCGGAAATAAAGGATAAAGGTTTCAAACATGAACAGGCATTATTTGGTATTATTCAAGGTGGTACATATCCGGAGCTCAGGAAAAAATCAGCTGAGGGACTGGTTGAATTGGATTTCCCGGGATATGCAGTGGGAGGGCTTTCCTTAGGAGAGCCGAAGAGCAATACCATGGAGATGGTGGAATTGTCCCTTTCGTTCGTTCCGGACGAGAAACCGAGATATCTGATGGGAGTGGGAACGCCTGAAGATATAGTGGATGCCATCGAGAGGGGTATCGACATGTTTGACTGCGTGCTCCCTACCAGGAACGCGAGGAATGCAAGCCTGTTCACCAGATACGGCAAACTGATCATAAAGAACTCGGAATATGCGGACGACTTTTCACCGGTTGACCGGGACTGTAAATGCTCCACCTGTCGGAATTACAGCCGGGCATATCTCAGGCATCTTTTCAATACCGGAGAGATTAGCGCTTTACGACTCGCCACCATCCACAGTCTTTTTTTCTATTTAGAGTTGATGAGAAGAGCCAGAGACGCTATATTAGTCGATAATTATATGGAATGGAAAAAGGATTTTTTGGAAAAGTATCGGATTAACGATAAGGAAATAAATCAACAGGAAGAAAATCAAACAGGAGAAGATGAGCAATTTTAAAAGCACTAAACATAATCTAGTGAAAATGGCGTTCACTTTTGGGTTATTTCTAATTTCGGGAGGGATGATGGTTGAAACCGTTTATGCTATGGGACAAAGCGGAGGAGGAAGTGGACAAGGTGGAGGGCTGACTGCCTTTTTACCTTTGATTCTAATTGTGGTTGTATTTTATTTTCTTTTGATTCGGCCACAGCAGAAAAGACAGAAGGAGCAGAAGAATATGATAGCCGCTTTGCGCAAAGGCGACAAGGTGGTCACCACCAGCGGGATTTTCGGAACCATCGTGGGGATGGACGATCAGGAGAACAAGGTGGTCTTAAAAATCGCGGAAAACGTCAAAGTCGAGTTTTTGAAAAGCTCCATTGCGGGCAGAGTGGGAAGCGAAGAGTAAAAAATGCGGAATGCAGATTAAAAACTGCAAATTGCAAAATGATTTTTGGTAAATCTATATTGAGATTTAATTAACAGAAGTTTAAGAGAAATTGAGATGGTGGTTATGCCCATAAGAAAATACGGTGACCTGGTTCTGCGTAAAAGAGCAATAGAGGTTGACCGGGTGGATGACAAAATAAGGAAAATAGTTGTACAAATGATTCAGACCTTGAAGGAAGCCGGTGGGATGGGTTTGGCAGCCAACCAGGTGGGGGAAGAGCTTAGGATAATCGTAGTAGATCCCACCCGCTTTCAGGCAGAAAGCACTCCCTTGATAATCATCAATCCGGTAGTGGAGAAATCGAGCGGGGAACAGGTGGAAGAGGAAGGGTGCCTGTCCATTCCCGGCACGTACGCAGACGTCAAACGTCCACTGGAGATGACGGTTAAGGGTATCGATGCGGATGAGAAGGAAATAGTGATAGAAGCCAGGGGGGTGTTGAGCCGCGTGCTGGCGCACGAGATCGACCACTTGAACGGGATCCTTTTCATCGATCATCTGAGTTCCGTCAAGAGAAGCCTTCTCTCCAGAAAATTAAGGGAGATCTCTGCCGGTTAAGTTCCACCGAAACGTGATCTGAAAAATTATGAGAATCGTATTTATGGGGACTCCCCGGTTTGCCCTCCCCAGCTTGAATGAATTGATCCGGAGCCGGCATCAGATTGTGGGTGTGGTAACCGTCCCGGATAAACCGCAGGGGAGAGGGCAAAAACTGGCTGAATCTCCGGTTAAGGCGTTTGCCCGGGAACATGGATTGAAGATTCTCACCCCGGAGAATCTTAAGGATGAAGAATTTATCAGAGAACTGAAGAGATTAAATCCGGATACCATACTGGTGGTGGCTTTTCGAATTCTGCCGGAGGAGGTTTTTACTTTGCCTCCGCTCGGGACATTAAATCTACATGCTTCCCTTTTGCCCAGATATCGCGGAGCAGCACCGATAAACTGGGCGATTATCAACGGAGAGACAAAGACCGGACTGACCACCTTCTACATCAGAAAAAAAGTCGATACGGGAGACATGATACTGCAAAAGGAGATCGATATAGGTCCGGACGAAACCTTCGGTGAGCTGCACGACCGGATGGCGGATCTCGGTGCCCAGATGCTTTTGGAAACCATTGATCTGATGGAAAGAGGTGAGGTGAAGCTCATCCGGCAAGACGATTCTTTAGCCACAAAGGCTCCCAAGATCACGCCGGAACACTGCAGAATCGACTGGGCAGGCAAAGCATCCGAGATAAAAAATCTTATACGGGGACTATCCCCTTTCCCGGGCGCATACACCTTGTTCCGCGGAAAAATTCTAAAAATCTTCAAAGCAGACGCTATTGAAGAAACGAAATACTCGGAGAATTTCGGAGAAATCGCAGAATCCGATATCCCAAAAAAGATTTGGATTAAGACCGGATGCGGTCTCTTGAGCTTATTAGAAGTTCAGCCGGAAGGCAAAAAGAGGATGAGCGGGGAGGAATTCATCCGAGGTTATCGGTTGATATCCGGTGAAAAGTTCTATTAAATAGTATATGCATGTATACAGACAACTTTTGCTTGCCGGTTTTGTACAATTGATTGGATAAACTTGAGGTTTTAGTTTAATTATGAACAGAATAATTATACCTCTTGATCGATTGTTTTTCCAGGATAATTGATTATGCCTGATTTGGAGAAAATATCTGAAGCCAAAGGCAAGTGGACCTTTCTCGGCCTGTCGATCTTGAGTTTGGTGGTACTGATTTTACTGACTATCCTCTTGTGGTATTTAATCTCGCCCCGGGTCAGTGATATGAGCCCCGTGTTAAGTTTGGGGGTGAAGATCATCGGGCTTCTCTTCATAATTATCGTATCAGGCGGACTGTTTTTGATCATCCTCTCCTCTGCCTTGGAGAAGGATTTCCTTTTTCCTCACGGTGAAAAGCAGATCACCATGAAGGTATTGTTTCCCATAAATGTCTTCTTGGGAAATCTCTTCGGATTATCCCGGGACCAAGTTCGAGAATCCTTCATTCATGTTAACAATTCCCTTTTCAAAGCTACCGAGAAAAGGATAAAGAGAGACCGGCTTTTAATACTGTTACCTCACTGCCTGCAAAATTCCGATTGCCCTCATCGTATCATCGACGATTTCAACAACTGTCAAAGGTGCGGTGACTGCTTGATCGGTGAGATCCTGGGATTACAGGAGAAATACGGAATCGATCTTTCCATCGCCACCGGCGGGACCTTGGCCCGTAAAGTCATAGTGGACAAGAGACCGACGGTTATGGTGGCAGTGGCGTGTGAACGGGATCTATGTTCAGGCATACAGGATGCCTATCCCATACCGGTATACGGCATTCTGAACCAAAGGCCTCATGGACCCTGCATGAACACCTGCGTCGATTTGGAAAGATTGGAAAAGGCGGTGCAATACATATCAGATGGAGCTATTAATGCAAAAAGACATAATTATCAACGTATCGGAATATGAGACCCGTTTAGCCATTCTGGAAGATTCGAAAATGGTGGAGCTTCTGGTGGAGCGTCCCGATTCGGAGAGGATGGTTGGGGATATCTATAAAGGGATCGTTAAAACCGTTCTCCCCGGAATGCAGGCGGCTTTCCTGGACATCGGGTTGGAGAAAAGCGCTTTCCTTCATTTTTCGGACATCGGAGAATCCAAAGCCCTGTTGAGACAGCTCTACGAGGACGATGCCGATTTTGTGGAAGTGAAAGAGACGAAAAAGGCAAAGAGGATGCCGGAGAATATCCAGGACGTGCTGAAAGAGGGTCAGGAGATTCTGGTTCAGATTACCAAGGAACCCATCGGCACCAAGGGGCCCCGGGTTACCACCGATCTTTCCCTTCCGGGAAGATACGTGGTCTTGGTCCCGGGTGAAGATCACGTAGGGGTATCCCGCAAGATCACCGACTGGGCGGAGAAAAGACGGTTGAAGAAATTAACCTACGAGATAAAACCGGAAGGGTTCGGATGTATCGTCCGGACGGTGGCAGAGGGAAAAGACAAAAACCAGATCAAGGCGGACATAAAAAACCTTTACAAGTTCTGGGGGAGAATAAGGAAGCTGGCGGAGAAAAGAAGAGCGCCGGTTTTGGTTCACAAGAACGTAGGCATGATCTCCAGCATCATGCGGGACGTTTTGAGCTCCGAAGTAAGCAGCGTGGTCATTGATTCCAAACGGGAGTATAAGAGCATCCTCTCTTACCTGAAGGCCGTGGCCAAAAGCCTCCGCTCGGTAGTGAAATTGTACGAAGGGAAGGTTCCCATTTTCGATGCTTACAACATCGAACCGGAAATAGAGAAGATGCTGGATCGAAAAGTGTGGATAAAGAAGGGGGCATATTTTTTGATCGACCAGACCGAAGCCATGGTGACCATCGACGTGAATACCGGAAGGTACGTGGGGAAAACCACCCAGGAATCCACCGTGCTGAAGACCAATATGGATGCAGCCAAAGAGATCGCCCGGCAGATCCGGTTGCGGGACATCGGGGGGTTGATCATCGTCGATTTCATCGATATGGAGTTAGCCGAGAACAGAAGGAGGGTGTTCGAAGAATTCAAGACAGGTTTTCGACATGATCGCTCTAAAAACAGCATTTTGCCCATCTCCGATTTCGGACTGGTGGAGATGACCCGGGAGCGGATCCGGCCATCGATACTCCACACGCTAAGCGATATATGTCCATGCTGCAACGGCATCGGACGGCTGATCTCCAAGGACACCATGGCCATGAAGATCGAAAGATGGTTCAAAAGAGCCAAGATTGGAGCCAGGTGTAAACATTACCGACTTATGGTTCATCCGGACGTAGTGCAGATTTTTGGGGAAGGTAAGACCAGCCGGATCCGTAAACTGAACCGGGAACTTGGTCTGGAAATCGAACTGATCAAAGACGAAAACCTCCCCTTGGATCAGTTCAAGGTGTTTGATTTGGAACAGAAAGCAGAGGTCACCGATATGTTCAAATCCAAAAAGTAGTTTGGACTTGACATATACCGGTGAAAAAGTTACTATTTTTCTGGAAAATAAGTGACACAAAACCAAGTGGAATATCGTAAACAGCCAGTAAACGCTAGAGGAGGATTTACATGTATGCAATTTTAGAGACCGGGGGATTTCAGTTCACCGTAAAAGAAGCAGACAAAGTTAAGATTCCCAAATTGTGCACTCCAAACCAGAAGGAAGTGATTTTCGACAAGATCCTTTTCATCAGTGGCGAAAAATCCTTCATCGGCACTCCGTATATCAAGGATGCCAAAGTCGAAGCGGAGGTGGTGACTTCCGGTAAGGGGGAAAAGATTACGGTTTTTAAAAAGAAAAAGAGGGTAAAATACCGCCGGACCAGAGGACATCGGCAGGAGTTCACCGAGGTGAAGATCAACCAGATTGTTTTACCGGAGTAGGGGTGTTCCAAATTCGCAGCTTATAGATTAAATAACCCATTGAAAGCAATCCCTAATAATGTTTTCAGATTGATCCGAGGTCAAATCAATTGGGGGAAATACTCCTTCCCCTGGTCGAGAAACCAAGTGAGTGATAAGGATTATAGAAAATAAACCATAAACTGGTTTTCGATACTCTGGTTTAAAAAAGGATATTATCACCACTAGATTAAGGATTCTATATGTGGAAGAAGATGGTCGTAATTACCTTCCTGGTAAGTCTGATTCTTGGTGCTAGGATATCCTCCGCCGCGGTCATAACCGGGATTGATGTTACGGGGAATCGCAGTGTGGAGTCAGCTCTGATCGTCAATATGTCGGGTTTGGTGGTTGGTTCCGAACTTAATGTTAACAATATCCAGGGAGCGATACAAAGACTTTATGCCATGAATCTTTTCTCGGACATACAGATCCTGGGAACGGAATCGGAAGCGGGAATAAATTTGACCATTGCGGTAAAGGAATACCCCCGGATGGGGGAGGTGGAGATCTCCGGAAACAGCAAGTTGAAAACCAAGGACATCAAGGATAAGCTGAACATCACTCTGGGAAAGGTAATCACTCCCCTCGACACCAAATCCGCGGTCGACCAGATCAAATCACTATATATCGAGAAAGGATTCCTCGCTGCTACGGTTGAATCCGAATTAATACCGACCGACTACCCGGGCCAGGTGATATTAAAGTTCAATATCGACGAGGGGGAAAAAGTCAGGATAGAAAAAATCTATGTTCTGGGGAATAAAGCGGTAAAAGCCTCTAAGGTAAAAAAGCAGATGGAGAACAAAGAGGATCGATGGTGGAGGGGAGGTGAATTCAAACCGGATAAATATGACGAAGATAAGGATAAGATCATAGATTACTACAAAAAGAATGGATTTTTGGATGCCCAGATAATCTCTGATTCTCTCTGGTATGATTCTACCAAGAAGGATCTTTTCATCCAGATCGTGCTGAGCGAAGGTAACCGATATAAGTTTGGTCAGCTCAGCTGGGAGGGTAACAAGCTCTTTACCATCGGGAAACTCAACCAGATGGTAAAGTTCAAACCCAACGAGATTTATTCCCAGAAAAAATACGAGGAGACACTGGGTAACATATATTCGCTGTACCTAGAGGAAGGTTACATCTATGCACGGGTAGAAGACAAGACTGCTACTCGGGATGACGTGTTGAACATCACCTATCAGATAACGGAGGGTTTACCGGCTAACATTCGTTACATAAACATACAGGGAAATACTAAAACCAAGGAAAAGGTTATAAGAAGAGAACTTACCATTTTCCCCGGGCAGAGATTCAGGCGCTCCCTATTGATGAGGAGTCAAAGGGACGTGAATTATTTGAATTACTTCTCCAAAGTGGAGCCGGATTATGAGGTTTTGGAAAACGGGGACATCGATCTGATCTTTCAGGTGGAGGAAAAACCAACCGGCCAAATTCAGTTTGGAGCCGGATACAGTGCTCAGGATAAACTGGTAGGTAATATAGGTCTGGGTATTCCCAATTTCATGGGGAATGGGCAGAATGCAAAGCTGAGCTGGGACTTTGGCAAGACCACCAACTCCATTGATTTGTCATTCACCGATCCCTGGTTTCGGGATACTCCCACCTCGGTGGGATTCGATATTTATAACGTCAGCCGGAACTGGAATAACGAATATACAGAAAAAAACAAAGGTTTCGCATTGACATTGGGCCGAAGGCTCTCCTGGCCGGACAATTATTTCCGTATCAGCTGGAATTACCGATGGGAGAGGATAAAATACAATGTCCCGGAGGGAACTGGCACAAGCATTTTCGCTCAATATCTGGCAACCGTAGATTGGCCTCACAACAGTGGTACCACCTCACTAACCTTAGTGCGGGATTCCAGGGATCTTCCGCAATTTGCCACCAAAGGCTCGATTCTATCCTGGAGATCGGAGGTGGCATCCAAATATTTGGGTGGGGATTTCGTTTATCATAAACATATATTTGAAACCAGCTATTTTTTAAAGACCTTCTGGAAATTCGTATTAGCAGCTCATATGAAAGTAGGGGTCTTGGATGGGAGAGACAAGGACAACCCGGAGATATACGGGGAGCGGTTCTCGCCGGGAGGAACATATCCCGATGGTACCATCCGGGGATACTCGGATGGATCCATAGGACCAACCAATCACGGTCGGAGTGAATTGATATACAACCTGGAGTATCAATTTCCCTTGATGGAGCAACAGATGTACATGCTCTTCTTTGCAGATGCCGGGAATGCCTGGCTGAGTGGAAAGAGCATCCGACCCTTTGCTCTCAGACATACATCGAATAAGGCGCTGTATCGTTCGGCGGGATTGGGAGCGAGATTATTAGTTCCAGGAGTCGGATTGATCGGTTTTGATTTCGGTTATGGATTCGATTCAGCTAACGGAGGAGAGTGGAGACCTCATTTCCAGTTTGGAACCACGTTTTGAAATCTGTAAAGATAAGACGTCTTATCTTAGCCGGGTCAGTTTTCCTGAAGAATTCTCCAGTGTCATGGGGTAATTTGCTTTTGCGATAGTAACAGGTAACCATTATCGTTGGTAGAACTTATTCTACCGGAGGAGACAAGTGAAAGGGAGAATCGCTTTATTTCTTATGGTATTTTTATTGTGGTCAGGGACATTTCTTCTGTTGCAGGTGAATGAATGTTCTTCCCAGGAAGGAAAAATCGGTTACGTGGATTCCATGCGACTTCGAGCCGATTACAAGGAATTTGCCGATGCCCAAGCCAAATTCGACCAGGACGTAAAAACCTGGCAGGATGAGATAGCGGAAGTGGAACGGGTTACCGACAGCCTGCAGGATGATCTGGACAAGACCAGCCTGATGTTAAGTGAGAGCAAAAAGAAGGAAAAGGAAGACAATCTCGAGACAAAAAAGCAAGAGTATCAAAATCTGACCAACGAGATATTCGGCCCCGGGGGCAGAGCGGAAAGACGAAATGCGGAGCTAACCAAACCGATTCTGAACAAGATCACCCAGGTTCTAGAGAAGATCGCCACCGAAGAGAATTTCATTATGATCTTCGATTCGGTGAATGGTAACATCGCTTATGCCAAAAAGAACCTAGATTTGACCGATCGGGTTTTGGAAGAGATTAAGAAACTGGAATAGAATCGAGACCACCAACCGATATCGGTTTTGGAAATACGATCTATTTGATTATGCCAAAGAGTTTAGGAGAAATCGCCGATTGGATTAAGGGTGAATTGAGGGGGGATCCTTCGATTCAGATCTATGGAATAGCCGGTATTGAGGATGCTCAAGCCGGGGATTTGACCTTTGTTGCCCATCCCAAGTATGCAGGTTTTTTAAAAACCACTTCCGCCTCGGCGGTGATCGTCGGAACAAAAGCCGATAGAGAGGGGATAAATATCCCGGTGATCGTGCACCCTCACCCTTATTATGCCTTTGCCAAAGCGATGGAGCTGTTTGGGGCAGTTAAAATAAAATATCCGGAGAGGGTTCATTCCACCGCAGTTTTGGCAGAAGGGGTGAAGCTGGAGGGGGGGGTGCATGTAGGTGCCAACGTGGTTTTGGAAAAAGGGGTATGGATAAAACCGGATACAGTGATATTAGCCAGCAGTTTTGTGGGAGCCGATACAATAATAGGGGAAAATACTTTGATCCATCCTAACGTCACTATCAGAGAAAACGTAGAGATAGGGAAAAACGTGATCGTCCACTCCGGGACGGTGATTGGATCGGATGGATTCGGTTACGTTAAGGATGGAGGGAGCCACCATAAGATTCCTCAAATCGGAAAAGTGAAGATAGAAGATAATGTGGAGATCGGGGCAAATGTAACCATCGATCGGGCGACTTTGGGGGTCACCCGGATCGGAAAAGGAACCAAGATCGATAATCTGGTTCAAATCGGGCACAACGTGGAGATCGGGGAGAATTGTATTATCATAGCGCAAGTGGGAATAAGCGGTAGCACCAAAATAGGAAACGATACGATAATAGCCGGGCAAGCGGGGTTGGCGGGACATATCAAGATTGGCAACCGGGTGGTGATCGGTGCACAGTCCGGCGTTACCAAAAGCGTTCCGGATGATACCACCGTCTTTGGTTATCCGGCACGCGAGATTCATAAGATGAAAAGAATTGAAGCCCACCTTTCACATCTGGACCGTTATATCAAAAGGCTAAGAGAATTAGAAGAAGAGGTAAAAAGAAATAAGGATTCAACCCATTAATTTGCAGCCAGTGGAGGTTATGATGAGCGAGCTTATGGAGTTTACGGACGGCAATTTCGAAAGCGAAGTGGTGAAATCGGATAAACCCTGCCTGGTTGATTTCTGGGCGGAATGGTGTGGGCCATGCAGAATGGTGGGTCCGGTGGTGGAAGAGATCGCAAAAGAGTATGCAGGAAAACTCAAAGTGGGGAAATTGAACGTGGACGACAATAACAAAACGGCAGTTCAATACGGAATCATGAGCATCCCCAGTCTGCTTTTCTTCAATGGCGGTAAGGTGGTAGACCAGGTCATCGGTGCCGTTCCCAAAAAGCAGCTGATTCTGAGAATAGACAAAATTATCACGTAAGAGGTTAGCCATGAACGGTTCGGATCAATATGAAAACCCATCCGACGACCAGATCAGAGATCTATTGAAAAAATACAAAAACGTGGCGGTGGTGGGACTCTCTTCGGATGAAAGCCGGCCTTCTTTTGGCGTATCACGATATCTGCAAAAGCGGGGATTTAAAATTATTCCGATCAATCCCAAAGAAACCGAGATTCTAGGTGAAAAGGTTTATCCCAGTTTGAGCGACATACCGGAGAAGGTGGAGATCGTGGATATTTTTCGCAGACCGGAGTTTGTTCCTCCGATTGTTGATGAGGCCATAAAAATCGGGGCTAAGGTAATTTGGCTTCAGGAGGGGATAATAAATCATCCTGCAGCTATCAAAGCCTCACAGCAGGGGGTCATGGTGGTAATGGATAAATGCATACTTAAAGAGCATAGAAGACTTTGTGGATGAAAGCTTATGGAGAACACCCGAACATTAACCTGGGAAAGAAAAGTCGTTCCCTTACCCAACTTTGATGCAATAAGGCGTGTGAAGAAGGTGGAAACGATTCAAGAAAAACCAACGGATCCTAGCGAGGAGATTCTGATTGAATGCCAGGAATGTCCCTATTGTCATTTCACCAAACTCAAAAGAGAGGGAGATCGGATAGTCTGTCCCATCTGCGGATATGGACGTAAAACCTGTGCATGATAACGGAATAGGCGGAGGAGGTTCCTCCCTTATATTTAATATTACCAATACTGAGGAATAAAATAATGGATCTAAAAAGTTTATCGATAATGGTTTTGATTATAGGTGGTTGGTTGATCCTTTTTGGGGTAATCCTACCCCGATTGGGTATAAATACCTGACTGAAGAAGAGCTGTTCTGTTCCGGGTGACCAGAATAAGATCGAAAAGCAGATCAAGTGAACCCATCCGATAAGAAAAGAAATAGATTGTCGAAAAAATAATGGGACTATAAATATCACTACTCCCCATCCTACAGGGGAATCGATACTTCAGAATATTACTATCGTCTCAAGATAACTGGTCAATGAACCCGGAACAGAGATTTTATTCTCCCAGAACAAAAGTCTGATATAGGATTTAGGAGTTTGAAGAGATTCGGAACAATATCGAATTTAATTCACCCCAAGTTTTGATTTTAGGAGAAGTATGCAAGTCAAAGTGAACTGGAAAGATAAATTCCTATTTCAAGCAGAGACTGAATCGGGAAAACAGGTTTGGATGGACACAAAACCGGAGGCGGGAGGAGAAGACATAGGTCCCAGTCCAATGGAACTTCTGCTGATGGCATTGGGTGGGTGCAGTGCTATGGATGTGGTATTGATTCTAAAGAAGAAAAAAGCAGAATTGAATCATTTTGCTATCGAAGTGGAAGGGGAGAGGGCTTCTCAACATCCCAAGTACTATACCAAGATCAATCTGAATTATATATTTGAAGGGAAAAATCTAAAGGAAGAGGATATCCGACAAGCGATAGAGCTTTCCATGGAAAAATATTGCTCTGTATCCACCATGTTGAAAGAGAAAGCGGAAATTTCGTATCGATGGAACGTCATTAATAAATGAAAGTAAGCTTGAATTCAAAAAAAGGAAATACAAGGAAAGAAGGTGAACCTATTTCACCTGCACGGCGTAAGTTATTGTAAAAACAACAAGTTTTGTTTTTGCTTCAAGGAGAAAACCTTAATCGAGTATTGAATTTTGAAAAAGAAGGAGGAAAAAGTGAAGAAATATGGGATATTGATAGTGGGCTTAATGATTATAATGCTGGTCTGGGTCGGGTGCAGCAAGAAGAGTACCGATTCGACCCCTCCCCCCTCAAACTCCTCTCTGACTTTCAGTACCAGTCCTACTGCCGATCCGTCGGGACTAGTTGCGAGTCAGATTACATCCGTGATTATCCGGGTGGGGATAACTCCTAATTCGAAGTTGATCACATCCAGCGTGACGCTCTTGAAGGTGAACAGTCAAAATCAAGTGATCGACACCCTGGATTTTCTGTATGATGACGGGGATTTAAATCACGGGGATGAGATCATCGGAGACGGGATTTTCAGCACCAAGCATACGTTCAATGAATCATCCACAGGAACAATCTACTTAAAGATAACGGCGATGACTCAAGAAACCGAAGGTAATGCTAGCGCTTATACTCCCACCTTTACCATCTCGGTGGTGTCCAATATCTCCGATGAAACATTCAACGCTAATTTAGCGGTTCAGGATGAAGGTTCAAAGAAATTCGATAGCTTAACAGCAACAGTGGGAGAGGCGGATGCTAAAATACAAACGTTAAACTGGGTGAAAGGACAGAGCGGAGTAAGTTCAGCTGATACCAACGCAGAGGGCGACGTAATTGAAGTGCTTTACGGTTCCGGAATCAAGGGGAGCATACTCTTATATGCCCCCGGTTTAAGAGGATCATCTGCCGGACGAAATCGCCAGATAAATCCTCCGGTTCCGCCATCATTGCAGACGCGGGGAACCCTGGATCTATCTCAACTAAATCGCCAGGCTTCATCTTATGCGGATGAGGATACCATCGGAAGCACCAGCGTGTTGATCTATGACGCTTTTTATACCGGCTTTTCCCCGAACGATGAAGGAGACACACTGGTAGGTATATTTAACCAATCGAAATGCCCCAAATTCAACGTAACCCGTTTTAAAGATGCAGATTGTACTGTGGAAAGAGTCAAAACCTTTTCACAGTATGGAACGGTTTACTTGATCACCCATGGCTCTATTGTGGATGGGCAGGTTCAATTTCTGGCCGGGGAAGTGGCATCTTTATTGAGCAAAGCTTATTATATTGTTGATTTAGGCCTGGGTAGGATCGGATTGGCTTCGGTTGGCGGAAAAAGCTATTTCGCCATATTCCCCTCGTTCATCACGAATCACACTGGAACCTATCCGAAAAGTTTGCTTTTCAGCGCATCCTGTTTTAGTGGGGCAAACCAAACTATGTCCAATGCTTTCACCAACAAGGGAACGCTGACTTACCTTGGTTATACCAAATCGGTTTCGAGCGGCTTTTGTGTAACCAATGCCATTTCTTTCTTCGGGAAACTTGTCGCTGAGGGAAAGAAAACCGGGGAGTCTTTTACAGCCGGACAAGTCGACCCAAGTCCACCCAATGCAGTATGGGTTATGTTTGGAAGCGCGAAAGCTATCTACGGTTCCAGTTTTGTAAACGGTGATTTTGAAACCGGATCCTTACTGGGATGGTTAAAAGATGGCGATGGCCGGGTGATATCGCAATTGGTCTCCATAACTCCCACCCAGGGAAGCTTCATGGGGATTATATCCACAGGATTGGGTCTTATAACTTATACAGGTTCGATCTCCCAGAGTATCTGCATCCCGGCAGGGAAGACCACTCTTTCTTTCAAATATAACTTCCTATCAGAAGAGTTCATGAAATATTGTGGAAGCGTATATCAAGATTACTTTCAGGTTACCATAGACAGCGGGGGTTCTCCGACTTCCTTGTTTTATAAGAATATCGATGATCTATGTGGCGAGGTTACCCAAGCCGAAGGTATCCATTTCGATCAACCGGAGCCGGATCCAGATGATCCAGATGAAGAAGAAGATGGTGTCTGGATGACTGGCTGGGTTACCGTTTCGCTCAACATCTCTGCTTATGCCGGGAAATCAGTTATCCTTACTTTTGCCTGTGGGGACATGGGAGGGGACAGTATTTATGATACTGCAATTTTATTGGATGAGATAAAAATCCAGTAACTCTCATCGAAACTAAAGGGATCTGAGACCTTGGTGTTTCAGCTCCCTTTAACGTTTGCTTTGTCATTTGACATTCAAAATAAAAATATTTTCCTTAACAATTCTGCTCATCTTGGGGAATTTTATGTTTAGCATGTCCTGCAAGGAAAAAAGACAGGATACAAAAATCTTCTTTTATGATAAAGGAAAGGAAGTCACCATTGACTCCAGGCTGACTGGATATGCTGATTTAATTAGAGCTACCGAAAACCTTCTGGTCAGCGCGGATGACATGCTCAGACTGGCTGTCGATTCCGAATTAATTCGCAAAATCAAAAAACAAGAGAGTGCCATAGAAGTGATATTTCCCATCCCGACTGAATTCACCATTAATTATAACAAGGCAGTCATTCACCCCGACAGGATATTGATTCCTCTTTTCGGTGAGTTTACCGGAGCTGATGAGAATCCCCCAGCTACTATCTTCCATGGATACCCGGAATATTCAGCAGGTCCATATAGGAATAGCAAAGGTCTTGGACAGTTAAAAAAGATACTGTACGACATGGGAGTAAAGTAGAACCATCTCTCAACCTGCTTTCTTTCCCTTCTCAACAGACATCTTCATAAAAGCTTGTGTATTTATTTCCATTACATTATATTTGTACATACCTTCATTATTCTCCTCCATAGGGAGAAGTTTATGGTGGAAAGGGGAGATGGTGCTGGGTTTCGTCGATAGATTTTCACTTTTGATCAGAAGATGAGACGTCCTGGTTTATATACCTTAATTCTTTTCATTTGTGGTATCATCCTAGGCGATATTTTCAATCCACCTCTTGGACTATTGTTCTCCATTCTACTCCTCACACTTCTTTTTTGTATATTCACTCTTATACGGAAGGATATTTCGGCGACCAACTTCTTTATGGTTGCATCAATTGTTCTTGCGGGTTTCTTAAGATACGATATGCTCACCCGGGATTTCCCCACAAACCATATAACCAGATTTTTGAACTTGGATTCAAAAGTGACCATTCGGGGTAGAATCGCAGATGATCCGGATATCAGGAAGGACAAAATGTTTTTAACCGTTAATGCAGAGTGGATATCTTTTAAGAATAAAGCATCCCTTACTACAGGTCATCTGATTCTTAAAATAAAAGAACCGTCTTTTATATTCAATTATGGCGATGAGGTGAAAACAACGGGATATTTGTATGAACCCTCCTCTCGAAGAAATCCGGGTGCATTCGATTACCATAAATATCTTAACCGGAAAAATATTTACGGGATGGTCACTCTTTCTAAATCTGAAGAGGTAGAAAATCTGGGAAGCGAAGGGAGCATTTTTCAATCTAAATTGATAATTCCGTTGAGAAAATGGATCCTGGGTGTCTTCAACAAAACGCTCACCGGTGATCACAAAGCTCTTCTTTCCGGCTTTCTTTTGGGAGAGACAAAGGAGATATCCCCCAAAGTTTACACCATGTTCAGAGATACCGGCACGGTTCATCTTCTGGCGGTATCCGGCTCCAACGTATGGTTGGTAATTGGGGTGATTTTTGGAGCTTTGACCCTGCTTCGAGTTCCCAGATATCTTAAAACCCTATTGGGCATAATCTGTATATTCATATTCGCCAATCTAACGCATAATGAGCCACCGGTGGTAAGGGCATCGGTCATGGCGGGAGTGGTACTCTTGGGAACCCTTTTATATAAAGATGTGGACTTGATCAATGTCGTATCATTCGCCGGTTTATTGATCTTATCTTTTTCACCCCTTTTCCTTTTTGACGTGGGATTTCAACTATCCTTCGCATCGGTCTTTGCCATTCTTTTCTTGTATCCGCAGCTCAGAAAACTGATACCGGATAAGGTAATCAGTTCCTCTAACAAAATACGGAAATGGGTAATCGTGCCGGCTTTGATCTCCCTTTCGGTGGAAATGGTTCTTTTCCCGATATTGGGTTATTATTTCAACCTGGTCCCTTTGGTTTGTGTGGCAGCCAATGTTTTCATCGTTCCGTTAGCCGGTATGTCTGTGATATTGGCATGCTTCACCCTATTCTCCGCCATTTTCAGTTCCGGTTTATCCAGTATTTTTTCTGCCGTTAACTGGCTTTGCCTAGAATTAACCTTGAGGCTGAATGAATTCTTTGCAACTCTACCTATAGCTAAGCTATCCATTGCTTCTCCTTCCCCCTTGAGTTTCATACTATATTATATATTTCTCGGCGGATTGGTTAGTGCCATCGTTACCAAGAAAAGGATGGTCATCCTTCCATTGCTGGTAATCGCAAATTTACTGGTTTGGAGAACCGGACTTTCTCATACCGGAGGAAGATTGAAAGTGACTTTTCTGGATATAAATCAGGGCAGTTCTGCTGTCATCCAATTGCCCGATCAAAGAGTAATCCTGATCAATGTAGGGGAGAAGGTAAAGAATTTTGATTCGGGAGAGCACATTATTATTCCTTTCATAAATCACGAAGGCATCACCAGAATCGATAAGTTAATCTTAACTGATGTTAATTCTCCCAATCTAAATTCAGCCCGAACCGTTGCGGAAAACGTGAAAATCGGCGAGATCATATCACCGGATTCAATTCCAGTAACAGTCGATGAGGAAGGGCTGGGTTTGGAAAAACTCTCATATAATTTGACTTCTTTATGTCCAGTAAAGGCCATCAGGGATGTGAAAGACGAGTTGTCGATTAACTTTTACAACTATTTGGGCACAGCTCAAGGGGAAGCCGGTCCACAAAATAAAGTGATAAAATTGGTCTACAAGAATATAAGCATTTGTTTTTGCGATGGTATGAAAAACGTCCGATTTGATTCGAGTTTTGCCTGGGGGGAGATGAGAAATTGCTCAGTTTTGGTTTTGCCTGAATTAGGGGAAGAAGACGAAATGATCAAACTTATCTCCTCCGTCAAGCCTCAAAGAATCATCTTCACCAGGCATTATCTTCGGTATGAAAGGGATAAAATCCCGGTTCTGATGCAACTCAACTTTCCTAAGACCGGATATTACCGCACAGCCGAAAGCGGTGCGATCACCTGCAAAACCGACGGAGAGGAATTATCTTTTGATTTCATGATCAGATAAATTTATAACCATATTCACATTAATTAGCAATTTGAAGGTATGTTCCCTATTCCCTCTCCCCCTGGGGATATGAGCATGCATGCTTTGCAGGGCAAAGGTGAGGGGGGACTCATCATAATATGATAACATTAGAAATAATTATATTGGCTGGTTTAATTGTTATGCTGGGGCATTTCATCAAAGGGTTGTCCGGATTTGCCAGTGCTTTGTTTGCCATTCCGCTTTTGGTTATATTCTTGGATATAAGGTTTGTTGTCCCGGTTTTTCTGCTTTTTGATTTCATCTCCGGTCTTGTCCTTACCATACAAACACGAAAATCTATCGACAAAGGGAATGCGATCTTGCTTATCTCGGGTTTGGTAGTAGGGACAGCTATAGGGACTTATTTTTTGGTATCGTTCGGGAACGAAATTTTAAAGAGAATTTTTGGCATGCTGGTGATCTTGTTTGCACTGAGGATATTGATCTGGGAGAACAAAGAGGTAAAAAAACATATAAATAGGATTTGGGGACCAGTGAGTGGGTTTCTTGGCGGGTGTGCAGGCGGGGTGTTCGGCCTGAATGGTCCTCCCATGGTGCTTTATCTGGCTCATCAGCTGAAGGACAAACAGATTTTCCGGGCTACGCTATACGGGGTATTCTTTGTGGATGCCTGTTACCGGCTGATTCTGTATTCCTTCAATCGTCTGATAACAATAGAGGTATTCAAGTTTGCCCTATACCTCACGCCATTTCTGCTGGTCGGGCTTATTCTCGGATCTAAACTGAATACTAAGATAGAAGAAAGTTTATTCAGAAAAGTGATTGCTGTGATTTTGATAGGTACGGGGGTATTATTATTGATTAAATAGTTTTTGTGGGGAAGCATCAGCAATCAATATTCAGCACAATCCCTCTTATACGGGTGGGATCTTAAAGAGAGTTACCCTGAAGAGGAAATAGGGGGTAATAAATTTGTTGTACTAAAAAAATGGCGGGATTTAATTCCCGCCATTTTTGATTCCAAAAGCAAGGGAGCTTTTGGAATTACCATCGATATATTTTAGAAATTAATGGTCTAAACTATACCTTTGTGACGCCTGTAGCCTGTGGGCCCTTCTTTCCTTGTCCTTTTTCGAAGTTAACCTTGTCGCCTTCCCTAAGAGTCTTGTAACCTTCTTCCTGGATTTCAGAAAAGTGCACAAACAGGTCCTGTCCTCCGTCATCCGGAGTAATGAATCCATACCCTTTGGACTCATTGAACCATTTTACTGTACCCTGCATTACCTATATCACCTCCTTACTCTAAAAAATAAAAATACCACGGAAACCTCTAATTCAAGCTTTCGTGGTAAAATATTCTCAACCTAACCAAAACCTACCTTTAATGTTCCTACTTATTCTACTATCTATATACGCATTTTTATAACGTTTGTCAAGTCCTTTTCATATTATTATTATCGGTCAAAAAAGAATAAACATGAGCAGGGACCGTTGAAATTGCCTAAACTAATAGATAGATGGTTTTTATGCTCGATAAATCGAGCAACTATAACAACTTTACCTGTTCTGCTCGTTGCCCCTTTTTCTGAAATTCCGTGGCCTGGTGCATAAAGGCTTCCAGGCGGGTGATCTCGTTGGAATCCTCCTGCCCCTCATAAGCCAAATTCAACCAGGGGAAATTGCCGAAATCCTCTCTTAATTTTTTGGATATAGCCGTTACTATGGTTCCGGGCATACAGGTAAAAGGCATGGCATTTATGATTCCCGAGAGACCCTGGTGCATGTATTCGATGGCTTTTCCGACGGATAATATGGCTTCCCCTCCAAATGATTCATGCAGATAAGGACTGGCTAGATCCAGAACGTCAGCTATATCCGGCTCGTAACATCCCAGGATCTTGCCAACCAGCCTCTTTTCCAGTCGCTGCGCCTTGTTCCTCTGTACCCAGTTGGTAAGCCATCCTTTGAGCTGGTCTTTATGCTTTCTCTGCAAAGAGGAATTTCTTATGTACATGTAAGTGGTATAGGAGATCCATTCGCTCATGGGTGCCACCCAGGCTTCCCCACCCAGTGCCTCTATCTTTCGTACCACGTCGTTGTTGGAGAACCGGTTCGATCTGATGTAAATCTCACCCACCACACCGATTATCGGCTTCCTTTCTCCGGGGATTTTCCGGATTTTGGAAAACATCTTTCCCGCCCAACTCAAAGTCTTTTCCAGCTCACCTTTCGAGGCTATGGTTTTGGTTAACTGTTCCAGGCATAATCGATAAATCCGGTCCGTCTCACCTTTGGTCTTTTCGTATGGTCTGGTCTGATGCAGAAGCTTGATCAGAAGATCCGTTGCCACCATTCCCTTCCAGGCTAGTTTACGGAAATCACCGTCCAGATTCAGAAAGGAGGAGTATGAGTCTTCAGAATCAGGTGAAACTATAGGAACGTCAGAATATCCCATCTCGTCCAAGATCATTCGATGGAGATTATGATATTGGCCAAAGCGACAGGGGCCATTGGCCTTGGGCATGAAAAAGGCGACCTTTTCCGAATCACCATCTGTCTTCTTCATGAATTTCAACAAATCCCCGGTGGTTAAGATGCAGGGATAGCATTCTTTTCCAGAAGTGAATTTCCTTCCCAGAACCAAGGTCTCTTCGTCGGATTCCTCCATCACGTGAGCTTCCAGCCCGCAAGCGTTTAGTGCCGCCTTGAAGGCAAAAGCATGATCACACATGTAGGGGATGTACAAAACCCGGTGATTTTCAAAATCCCGGATTTGGTACTTTGGCGGAATAGCGATTTCTTCGGGTGGTTTATGTTTTTTCAGGCTATCCAAGAACGCTTCACACCGCGTGATCACCCCGGCATCGGCTGAATGTTCATCCAGCTCTATCATCAAGAACGGTTTCTTCCCCGAATTCTTTTTAAAAAAATGCAGGATGAAAGAATCCGGACCGCAGCCGAAATTCGAAACATATATCCCGAACAGATTCTTGCGTTTTTTGAGCACCTCCGACGTCGCCAGAATCTTCTGCCCGTATTTCCAATACATATTGGGCAGATGTTCCTTCTTGATTTGCGGGTCATGGCACAGAAAGTCCATGGGGATCGCCCAAACCCCCAGATCCGCAAGCTTTCGCGGGAGATTCAGACTGAGCTCGGGATCACAGGTGTTGTATGGCCTTCCGATGAGGACTAAGGCTTTTTGATCCTCCGGGAGATTGTTTAAAACCTCTTTCCCTTTACGAAGCAACCATTTTTCGAATTCCTCCTGGCACTCTTCCGCTCTGGTCATGGCATCATTTATCTGCTTGCTCTTTATATTCAGCTCCTTGCCCATCCGGATTAATTCTCTAAGAAGGACCTTCCTATCCAACTGAAAATGCACGGGAAAGGTGATCATCCGCACCTTGGCTTCTTTTAGATCTATGGCTGCCTGGATCACATAGGGAAGAGATTGTACATAAGGACAAGCGTAATTCTCCCTATTATGATCATCCTCTTTTTTCATGTTGATCAGGCTGGGGAGAAAGATATAATCCACTTTTTTCTTCAACAGATTGAGGACGTGTCCATGTGCCACTTTAACCGGGAAACAGGATTCCGATAGAACCCGTTCTGTTCCCTGATGAATTATCTTTTTGTTGGTGGGATCGGAGAGGATCACCTCAAAGCCCAGATTTTCAAAAAAGGCTGCCCAGTAGGGGAAGATCTCGTAGAAGGAGAGGCAGCGGGGAATGCCGATTCTCTTCCTCTCTTTTTGCCCGGACGCATCCCGGGGTGTTACAAATTCCTTATGCAGGTTGAAAAGGATTTTGTCCCTTTCTTTAAAGAGATCCGGGATATCCTTTCTTCTTGGTTTCCTCTTGGTATCATATTTTTCACAGCGGCTGCCATAGAATAATGACGGCTCACCTTCGACTTTCACCTCTTTTATTTCGCAGTGATTGGCACAGTCGGCACATTCAAAGGTGGAGATGGTGTATTCTTTCTCCGAAAGATCGAATCCTTTGAAGTTGCTTTGTCCCCCGTCGTAATCCTCCATCGCCAAAATAGCAGCACCTATGGCGCCGGTCACGTCATGATGCGGGGGGACGGTGATCTTCTTTCCGGTCACTTTCTCGAAGGCAGCAACCACCGCTTTGTTCCAAGCCACACCGCCCTGGAAAAAGATATGATCGCCAACCCTTTTATCTCCCACCACTTTGTTCAGATAGTTATAAACGATGGAATAAGCCAAACCCGCCACCAGGTCCTCCTTGGGAATGCCGGATTGCTGATGAGCCACCAGGTCCGATTCCATGAAGACCGTGCATCGCTCTCCACAGTTGACCGGGCATTTCGATTTAAGAGCTAGATCCCCAAACTCCTCCTCTATCTGGATGGATAGCTTCTCCGCTTGTTCCTGCAGGAACGAGCCGGTTCCCGCTGCACATACCTTGTTCATCTCAAAATCGACCACTGCTCCATCCTGCAAGCCGATGTATTTCGAATCCTGCCCGCCGATCTCAAATATCGTGTCCACCCTGGGATCGATATTGACCGCGGCGATGGCTTGAGCGGTGATCTCGTTGTGCACCACATCCGCCCCCACAAAATCTCCGGTGAGATATCTTCCCGAACCGGTGGTCCCCACCCCCAGGATTTGTACCTTCTCTTTAATCTGATTGCCGACTATCTTCAATCCCTTTTTCACCGCTTGGATTGGCCGGCCCTCGGTCATAAGGTAGATGCGGGCGATCATCTTTTTATTCTTATCGATTGCCACCACGTTGGTGGAGAGTGAGCCGACGTCGATTCCCAAAAACGCATCAATTCGTTCCTCTTTGGGCACCTGGTGATTTCTGGTGGCATCGAAATACTTGTTATCGGGGAAAGCAAAGATCAAGGGGTCTTTTCCCTTATGCCTTCGGGTAGTAGATGAAAGATATTCATCGAGCTTGCTCAAACCTAGAAAAGTAATGTTTTCCTTCTCCGTTCCCATTATGGATAAACCCGCTCCGATAGCCCCCATCTCTTTATAATATTGCGGAATCACCAGTTCCCCTTCGGAAAGCTCGAGCACGCTTTCAAAAGCTCTTCTCATTCCCAGATTGGCAGCCACCCCACCCTGGAAGGAGATCGGTTTTTCGATCTTCTTTCCTTTGGCAATGGAGCTTTTGAAATTGCGAGCCATGGCAAAGCATAATCCGGCAACGATGTCGTAATCCGGAGTGGCGATCTGCTGGAGGTGAATCATGTCTGATTTGGCAAAGACGCTGCATCTTCCAGCAATGCGGGGAGGATTTTTGGATTTCAAAGCCAGCTCCCCAAATTCATCTTCGATCGATATTTTTAGACGGTTGGCTTGCTGGTCCAAAAAAGAGCCGGTTCCGGCAGCGCAGAGCATATTCATGGAGAAGTCTTCCAGAGCTACGGTTTTAATCCCCTTATCCCATCGCAGAAGGATCAGTTTGGAGTCCTCACCACCCATTTCTATTATGGTCCGAACCTCCGGACATAAATTACCTGCCGCTTTCACCTGGGCGATCACCTCGTTAACGAAGCTCCCTCCCAGGATTGAATTCACCAGTTTTCCACCAGTGCCGGTAGTAGCTATGGATTTTACCTGATCGGGGTCGAATTTCTCAAAGAGGTCTTTTAGAATGTTTTGCAGGGTTAAAAGAGGCTGCCCCTTGGAGCGCTGGTAGTAAGTTTGAATAATCTTACCATCCGGTGAGAGAAGCACCAGCTTCACACTAACCGATCCGATGTCAATGCCCAAATAATGATTTCTATTCATCTGTTAAAAAGATCCCAGACTATTAGTTTTTGATCTTCTGTATATAACGTTTGGAGTTTGAAATATCCCTCTCCTCTTCATATCAAACGCAATTATACGAACATAAATGCAATTTGTAAAGTTATTTTTGATACTTACTCTAATGAGGGTAATTGGTTATAAGTGTTGAAATGGTGATTTGGAGAACAGCCCGCGAATTTAGTGACTTCACCCTCATACATTTTTATCATCTCCAAAAGATAATTTAACCATATTATATATCAATCTCTGATTGAGGTAATCGCTTGTAAAGTTTCGTGATTTTTTACGGGATGAGCTAAGTTATTAGGATTAAGAATTATATGATTCTCAATAATTGATGCCTGTTTGAATTGTAGCAAGAACCTGCGGTTCTTCGAACGGTAGATAAAAACAGTATGAAGTAAGTTCAACAAAAGAATCAAGTTAGATAATCAGTTTTCTTGTTGTCAGGTTGGCATAGATTTTGTGTTATCTGAAATCAAATAAATTTCGGTTTGGTTTCCCTTTAAAAGGAGGCAGAGTGGATGTTGAAATATAAAGTGATTGAAGCAGTAATCTTATCCCTCCTTTTCTTCGTTTGTGGTAAAACAAAAAGCCCGCTTAGAGAATCTGTCGGTATTCATTATGAATCCTTTCAAAGCAACTGCAAGAATGGCTCAGAAATTAAAATCGCCAAAGTTATCCAAGGCGGCTCCACGATTTTAAGCTCTCATGGTGATACAATTTTCGTTACCCAGCACGACGTTTTGTACAACTGCTGTTCCAGAATAGAGGTAAACGTTGTTAAAACCGCCAATGGATTCGATCTTTTGCAGAAGGATGTTGGTAAGATCTGTAATTGCATGTGTCTTTTCGATCTCGAAACCATTATATGCGGCTTGCCTGAAGGCTCTTATTTTATTCGGATATTCGGTCCAAACGGTAATCTGGTAGGTACAGGGTCCATTGACATTCCTCAGAGATTCTCCTTTTTAGATACATTGCGAAGTGAATGCAAAAGCAAGTCGGGATAAAGGTGCATTAGGAACACTTCCTTGGTATCAGCCAGGTTTAAAATAAAGACCCAATTACAAACTTTCCGGTTTTCCTTTGTTATCTTCAGAAAAGCCCTTTCCAGCACAACCAGATAAAGCAATCATAAATTTCCCCATTATCTTCTTTGCTTGCAATCCTCAATCGGTTAAATTATAGAATTTGTTATGTGGAGAGTTGTTGCAGATAATATTACTCTTTGGCCTGACGACTCTCCCTATGTTAAGGAGATTTCATGCCCCTAAAAGCGCTTTTACTTATCATATTCTCCGCTTTGCTTCAGGCGGCTTTGAACGTTCCCATAAAGGGGAGTGAAAGAAAAGTAGCTTTTATTACCGGTGCTACTTTCATCAGCCTGGTCATTTATTTCCCGCTGTTCATATGGAGAGGGGCTATTTTGGGAGAACACGGTTATCCGTTAGGTTTATGGTCCTGGATGGGATTACTAGTATGCAGCGTCGTTGGCGCTTACTACTACATATTTATAGGCGGAGCTTACGACAGAGGGGACCTATCGGTGGTTTTTCCGGTTACCCGGGGATTTGGGCCTTTGTTCATACTTATATTCGCAGTGCTTTTATTGAAGGAGAAAATCTCGTATTTGGGACTCTTGGGCATTATGATAACCATAACCGGCTCTTATACCATCTACCTGCCATCTTTTAAATTCTCCGAGCTTCTGCATCCGCTAAAAGCTCTTAGAAGTAAAGCCTTCCTATTCTCGATGGGGGCGGGAGCTTGTACGGCGGCATATGCATTGATTAACAAAAGGAATCTGGAGGTGGTATCCCCGTTCACTCTCTTTTACCTTATTTATATCTTCATGACTCTTTTTTTGCTGATATTCCTTTGGATAAAAAACAGAATGCACGAAACCAATTTAGAATTCAAACACAACCGGACCAATCTATTCGCTTTTGGATTCTTCAATTTCATCAGCTCGGTTCTGGTGCTTTATGCTTTGAGGATGAGCAAGGTTAGCTACCTGGGGGCAGCCAGAAATATCAGCGTGCTTTTCGGGGTCATATTGGGCTGTTTTTTCCTTAAGGAAGGTTACGGGAAGATACGATTCTTGGCTTCGCTTCTTATCTTTGGCGGGATAGTTTTATTATCATTAAGCTAAGCGTCAGCATCTGGCCAAAAGATAAAACCAACCAGCAACTTACATAGGTTAGCTGTTGGTTTTCTGTTTTGTACATTGACCCTCCCGGTTCCCTCTGCACAATTTTCTTTTACCTTTGAACGGTTTTTGTGCATAAGAATTATCAACAGGATTTACCTCAAAGATATAAGTCTCAGTAGCCTACCTTATAACAACAAGTTAAGCCCTTTGCTTCCAGTAACGCTTTATCGATATAAATTCGGCATAAGACTTGCAATATAAGACCATGGCAATATTAAAACGGAGGTGATGTCATGAAAAAACTTCTACTAATAACGATGCTTCTGATAGGTTCTATTTTTATTTTCAGTGGATGCGAGGACGAGGTTTATATCGTTAAGCCGGATCATACTCCTCCATCTGTCCCAAAAGGGTTTTACAGCATCACCGGAGATGAAGTGGTGCACCTGATTTGGGAGGAGAACGATGAAAGTGACTTCAAGGAATATCGAGTGTATCGTTGTTTGGATAATGAAGATTACTATCATCGGATCGCCACGACTAAGATTGCCAAATTCGACGATCACGATGTAGCCAACGGAATTACCTATCACTATGCAGTATCGGCCATAGATTATAATGGAAATGAAAGCGCCTTGTCAAAATGGGATATTCACGATACACCAAGACCTGAAGGCCACGATCAAACATTGTATGATCGTTTTTATGAACCATCTCAATCCGGTTTTGATTTCTTACATGCTCAGGTTTTAGACTGGGAAGATTATTATGCAGATGTGTATTTGGAATACGATGCCAACCTGAAGGTTTTCTTTCTCTGCGTGGCAAACAAACAAACGGACATACAGGATTTTGGCTTTACAGATGATTTGGACGATGTGGACTGGTCACCAAGCGAAGGATGGTCCAATGTGGGTTGGGTGGAGGTGATTAAAGGACATACATACATCGTTTGGACCGCAGACGACAATTATGCAAAACTTAGAGTCACCAAAATCGAAGGTAACACCCGTCTAACTTTTGACTGGGCATATCAGGTGGACCCGGGTAACCATGAGCTTGCGCCCAGACCGACTCATTCAGAGAATTATCTTAGAGTAGCTGCAGTGGAGAAATAAACTAAATTTAAGAAAGGAGAAAGGCCATGTTGAAAACAATAGGCTGGGCAGGAGTAGTAACCCTGATAAGTTTAATTGCATTCGGATCGAGCTTTGCCTATGACGATTCCTATGGCGTGAAGCATAGGGTGGTAGATCATCCCTACCTCGACGTCAGGGTGTGGGTGGATAAGGGGGAGGGGGTAAATTATCATCCCGGGGATAACATCAAAGTCTATTTCCAGGCATCGCGGGACTGTTATGTGGTGATATACGATATCGATACTAGGGGATATGTAAGTCTGCTATATCCTACCGACCAGGGAGATGATTCGTATGTGGAAGGGGGGAGAACTTACCGGATTCCCGATAATTTTGACGATTATGATCTGACCATAGACGGACCCGACGGAACCGAGTATATCACTGTTGTAGCCAGTCTGGAGCCGATAAACTACCCCAATTTCCCCGGAGCAAATTTAGATGACGAGCAGATCTATGCCTACAAATTGGACGGAGAGGATCCGTTCGAATTCATGCAAGATATAAACCGCGAGATCACCTTGTACGATTATGCTTCGGACGTTTGCATCTTCAACGTGGAATACCAGCATCCCCAATGGTACTACCAGCCGCAGGTGGTATACATAGATCGACCGGTGGATCTGGTGTGCGGGGGAGCGTATTTCGATTATCCCTGGGGGGTGGAGGTATGGATAGATGGGGTATTCTACGGAATGACTCCCATCCTCATCCCCTCGCTGGTGGTAGGACGACATTATTGCTCCTTCTGGTTTCACGGAAGCTGGATTTGGAGAGACTGGTTCCACGTCAGACGCGACTATCACACCAGGGTGTGGGCGAACTGCTGGGACAGATACAGGTATGTGGAGAGGAGGTATGTGGAAAAAAGCTACCGGGCGGAAAAAGCTCAAAGAAGAAGGGGAGGTGAAGAAATGGGGGGATTAGTGAGACCGGTTCGGACATTTGAAAGGGACAGATTAGCCCGACGCGAAGGATCTTCAATCGAAAGGAACAAGCAGATAGTAAACGACCAACCTGCCAGACAAAGGGGAACCGAAGATCGCTTGAAGTCAGCTTCGGTTTCAAATGACTCCAAAACCAAGAGAACGGTGAGGGAGATAGAGTCGGGAGGAATTCGTCGCTCACCGAAATCTGTTCGCTCCACAAACTCAAATGAGAGAGAAGCAGCAGGTAAAGAGACCCGGATAGAAAGAAAAGAGCTTCGAAAAACAGAAAGAGAGCGGGAATCCATCAAGCCCAGCGAAAAAGCTAATAGACCGACCCAGGTTAAGAGAAGTGAAAACCCGAAACCGCAACCCAAAGCGGAGAGAGTGAAGACCAGCGAGAAGGAAACAAAAAGAACTAATGAAGGGAGTGTAAAAAGGGAATCCGCTAGATGGGGAAATAACTCGAGCGAGGGAACGAGCTCGGGTAGCAAGTCGCAGGGGAGAAGAAGATAAGATTGCGGCAGATGGTCGGTCACAGATTTTATAAATCGCCCGGGAATCGTAGGGGTTTTGAAAAATCAAATCTGTTGACAAAAGGTTTTGCTTGAATATATTTATCAATAGCATAACAGAGGATATCAATTCCTTTCAATGGCACTATGCCAAGTGGGGTTACGGAAATGAAGAGAATCTTTACGGGTATGATTTGCTGGATTACGGTGATCGTATTTTTATCTTCTGCCCAGGCTATAGATCGTAGTCCCAAAAGCAGCGATTCGGACCAGAAAAAAGAAACGACGGAAATCAAAGAGGGTAAGGTGAAAAGAAGCTGGGAGGTTACCCGGAAAACCAACTTGCCCTCTGAAAAAACTACCAGTAAGGACGACAGCCAAAAGAAAGCTGAAACCAAGACAGCTGAAGGGAAGGAGAAGTACGATTACTTTTTGGACCGGAATAACAATGGAATCGATGACCGGCTGGAAGGGAATGTAAAAAGCAAAGAGATAAAGAAACCTGAGATTACCGAAAAGAAAACTCCTTCCTCTCCAGAAAAAACCACACCCAAAGTGGCTCCAACTACCAAGACAAAAGAGAGAACTAAAACAGATAGCACGAGTGTACCCAAACAAGAAGCAAAACCGAAAGAAATCGAAAGAAAGAGGGGGAGCGAAAAGAGGTAATCCACAAAGCCAAAAGTGTTGAGTAAAGAGTAAGTTCCACAGATAGTTTGATGGTTATATAATTTTAGGTTCATCCATATACCGACCAGTATCCGTTTAATTGTGATGCTGGTATTTGTCTAAATAGGGGTTGATCCCGTATGGCGCAGATAAAGATCTCTGCTAAGAATTTAGGAACTCTAGCTCTACCCGGCTTTTGTCCCAGATGCTTTTGGATTACCATGCATTGTTCCAAGCTACCCTTCCAGATTTTTCCCGGAATATTCAGTTCCATCGATTCCTATACCAAGAAAGTGACCAACCTTCACTTCGAACGACATAATCAATTGCCATTCTGGTTGGAGAGTTTATGTGTTCGAGCCAAGCCGGTGAAAGTACCCCATCATTCCAAGTTTAAAGTTTTGGATGAAGAGACGGATATCCTTTTGAACGGGATGCCAGATGAGATACTGCAAAAAGAGGATGGGTCCTTTTTAATTTTGGACTATAAAACGGCCAAATATACGAAAACCCAGGATAGCCTACTTCCTCTTTACGAAGTTCAACTTAATGCCTATGCTTACATCGGGAAACGGAATGGTTTTGATCCTATAGCGGGTCTGGTTTTGGTTTACATGGAACCCCAGACGGATTTATCCATAGACACCTTGGATTCGGTCATACATGAAGATGGATTTCTGATGGGATTCGGAGGGCATACTCTGGAAATAAAGTTGAACGATGAAAAGTTGATTCCGCCGCTATTAGAAGAAGTCAGAAAAATCTACGACAATCCTGTTCCACCGAACGGAAACGTTGGATGCAAGGATTGCTTGCTTTTGGATGAGCTCATAAATGTAGCCGGAAACTGATAAAAAATTAAGTCAAAACATTCCCGCTAGGTCGAATGACCGGCGGGATTTTTTTATCTCTCATAAACCACCAGGAACAAATCTTTTTGCTTGACATGAATTTTCTGTGCTGCTATCTTGCAGCGAAATAGTTCGCCATTAATATAAGAGAAACGGAAGGAGGTGAACAAATAATCTGATTTTAAGATATAGGGTTATCATTAACTGGCAATGAATTATGTTGCGAAAATCCTCGCATAAGGCGAGATGAGAAAGGGACGAATCATGAAAAAAACATTTTGTATCGGCATACTGGTTTTGCTCTTGTTTTGCCTGCCTTCGGTTGTTTCCGCCGCTAAATACAGCATTGGTGCATTTGGCGGTATGAACATTCCCATCGCCCAAGATGATACAAAACCGGGTGCACTTTTCGGAGTGAAGGGGAGAATCCCGCTTCTTCCGTTTCTGGCAGTGGAACCAAACTTCCTCTCGGCTATGTTTGGAGGTAAGGATATTGAGGTCCAGGATATCTCGTATGCACGAAAGGGCGGAGATTTCACGTCATTTGGTGTTGACGTGATCGTGGGCACGCTTTCCGGAATGAGCAAGTTGAAATTTTACGGATTAGCAGGAATAAATACCAATACCTATAAGCGTAAAGGATCCGAGAACAAAACCGGCTTGGGACTCACGATTGGAACCGGATTTGAGTTCTTTCCGACTGACATGCTGAGCGTGGAGATCAGATCCAGATATCATCCTATCAAAATCGGGGATGGTGGAAGGTCGCATGTGGAAATATCCGGTGGTTTAAACTATTATTTCGGGCATGAATAATCAGAAAGGAGCATAAGCGCATGTTCAGAAATAAAAAAACCTTGATCTTGTTAACCGCAGCCATCGTTACCGCTCTATTGGTGAGTGGTTGTTGGCTTCTGGGGATTACTCTGGTGCTAAGCTATGATATAGAAGACAAACCTGCCTATACTAATACCTACTTCAATGGCTGGTTTATTGATTTGACTACGGAGGAAGATTGGCAAGACCATCAGGATCAGTTGGACGAGATTTATAATCTGCTATTCTATGGATGGATTGAGAACTTTGAGAGTACTCCAGCCACCGGGCGACTTTATGTTTATAAGGACACCACCCTCCATACAGTTGAGGAGGTGGAATCAAATGCTACTTTGGTCCTGGATGGACTGGTCATCCCGGCGGATACCACCATAGAGGTTCCCCTCATCGACTTGGATCTTAAACCCATCCGGGATCTTATAATGGAGGGTAAATTCGGGCTGTATGCCATTGCCACCAACGTCCCTTTTCATATCAGGGTCTTCGATGCCTCGGTGGTGGTGATATTTGCTGTTGAACCATAATAGAGTTTGCATCCTTTTGAAATTGAAATAGCCTTTTGATTTTATATTCCGGCTTTGATTTCTCAAAGCCGGAATATTTTTGGAAAAAACTAGATGCGTCCGCAGAGAATTATAATATTTTTAGGCAAATGTGCTTTATTCGTGATCTCATACCATAAACGCATGTTTCAATATTCCAAAGGTTTTTCGAAAAACAGGTGAAATTAATGATTGACTTTTAATCCCGAACCGCTAAATTTAACTTTGGCCCTAATAGTGAAACATAGCATCTCCCAGAAGGAGGATTTAAATGAAGCTCACCATCAGCGTGATTAAAGCGGATGTAGGGAGTATCGGCGGCCACATCAAGCCGAGCCAGAAACTCAAAGACTCCGTTGCTAATTTCATTAATGAGAACGGACTTAAAAAGGGCGAGATACTGGATTATTATGTCTCCAGTACCGGAGACGACATAGCCATCTTGATGACTCACCGGAAGGGAATCCTGTTTGAATCCATTCATAAATTGGCCTGGGATGCATTTTTGGAGGGGACTCGAGTGGCAAAGGAGCAGGGGCTTTACGGTGCAGGTCAGGATCTGCTTAAAGACGCTTTCTCCGGTAACGTCAAAGGTATGGGGCCGGCGGTAGCCGAAATGGAGATCGAGGAACGTCCCAATGAAAGTTTTTTATTTTTTGCCGCGGACAAAACCGATCCGGGTGCGTATAATTTGCCTATGTACCTGGCTTTTGCCGATCCCATGTACTGTTCCGGGTTGATCCTATCTCCCAACATGAGCAAGGGATTCAAATTCGTCATCATGGACGTGGAGCATACCGAAGGGGATAGGGTAATAGAGCTTTCCTCACCCGAGGATTTGTATGACATCGCTGCCCTCTTGCGCGATAACCAGAGATTCGTAATAGAGCATATCTATTCTAACGGCTCGGGTGAGATTGCCGCTTCGGTTTCCACCACCCGCTTGCATAATATTGCGGGAAAATATACGGGCAAGGACGATCCGATCGCTTTGGTTCGGGTACAGGGGAATTTTCCTGCCACCGGTGAGGTTTTAGCCCCCTTTTCCATTGGTCACTTTGTAGCTGGCTTTATGCGGGGAAGCCATACCGGTCCTTTGATGCCGGTGAAGGAGAATACATCCATTTCATACTTTGACGGACCACCGGTGGTTTCGGCTCAAGCATTCTCTATGAGGAATGGAAAACTGACCGAGCCGGCGGATGCTTTTGACCAGCCTTTTTGGGATTATGTTCGGGATCAAGTTTCCCAAAAAGCAATGGACATCCGAAGACAGGGTTTCTCCGGATGCGCCATGTTACCTTATCCCGAGCTGGAATATGGCGGCATAGTGGAGAAGATGAAAAAACTGGACGGTAAATTCAAGTTAAGACACTGAATTTAAACCTATTACTTGAGGAGGTGATTGAATGCGGATTAGCTAAAATTCTAATATTTAAGTTGGTTCCGAAAGTGCATTAACGAAATAGAATTTTACAAAACAGAGGGAGGGAATATGTTTTCAACAAAAAAGCGAATCGGATTGATCTTTGGGGGGGTAATTTTTTGTTTCCTGTTTTCGTCTGTGATTTTTGCTGTAAATGAGCCAAGAGTGATTTCTCCTATGGGGGAGAGCAAGATAATAAATACTGTATCAAATCGCCAAAACGTCAATCCCCCGAGAGAAGCAGGAAAACCTGAAATACCCTGTAACTGGGGAAACGATATTTTGGTGACAGGTGGTTCCATCGAAGGCGGATTTTCCGCAGATTATGATGAAGACGGATTCATCTATGCCGTCAGGTGCTCCACCTGGGTGGATTCCAGCAACGCTGCCGTGATGATTTACAAATCCATAGATGGCGGTGTCTCCTGGTCGTACTTTAGTCAAGTCTATTATCCAGCAGGAACTTACAAATTTTCTCACCCTGAAGTTCTCATAGGAAGCAATCCGCCCAAAGTATATGTATTCGCTTTGAGTTCCGCCCAAAATGGAGATATCGGAGTGGCTCGTCTAAGCCGGAGCGGAGGCTGGGAGGGGTGGCACAATGTAAAAGCGGATGCGGATACCATCAGTGATTTTTCGGTTTGTACCGACGACGGGTCACATCTGATGCTGGCTTACCAGAAAGAAGCGAATGGCCATCGAATTTACACTATAGTATCTACCGATTCCGGAACTACCTGGGGTAACGAGATATATTTTGATAATATAGGGATGCATCCGGATATTGCATATGGCACTGGGGGATATGTCTATCTGGCTTGGGAAAGGAACCGTGATGGAGATTCGGAAATCTGGTTCTACAGGAACAACAACTATTGTCTTACCAGTACATGGAGTGGTCTGGATTCTCTGACCGCAAATTCCAACGATGATACTTACCCCAAAGTAGCCGTGCTTCACACCGAGCCAAAGGACACCGCTTGTGTGTGGGTGGTTTATAACCACTATTCACCCCCACCCAGCAAAGTTACCAACATCGATTTGAATTATGCATACAGCACCAACAGCGGAACCAGCTGGACTAAAGATGAGATAATAGCCAACGATCTCTATAGTCATGAAATGGCGGCTGATATAAGGGTTTATCACAATACCACTTCTTACGTCGACTTATGCTATCTCAAAGCCTCCATGGCAAAATCTTCAGGTTTGGATATCATTTATTCCTGGTCAGGCTCTTCCGCTCCAGGTACTTTCTACTCCGCTGATACCATAAATGACTACGCGGCTAATTGGTCGGATGACGGCAGAGAGGTTTGTCAAGTAGTACCGATCATAAGCAATGTTTACCCGGGAATTATGTATGCGAGTATGTTGCTTAAAGAAAAGGGCTCGCTGAATCTGGATGCCAGCTGGAATCTTTACTTCGATCAACACGCCTGGTCGGATGTGGGGGACGATGCAGCGGACATGGAATTACCTGCACAATTCTCACTATCTGCCAACTATCCTAATCCTTTCAATCCCGAAACCCGGATTAATTATTCCATCAGCAAGGCTTGCCCGGTGAAACTTGAGGTTTTCAATGTGTTGGGACAGAAGATAAAAACATTAGTTGATGAAAACCAGTCTGTAGGGAATAAAGAGGTGGTCTGGGACGGAAGGAACGATGCGGGAGAACAGGTAGCCAGCGGAGTTTACCTCTATCGCCTTCAAGCCAAAGATTTCGTCCAGACCAAGAAGATGGTTTTGATGAAATGATTCAGCATATCGGTTAATGGGTTGAGTGACCGGTTATTGGTTTAGTGTCATATATATAGAGTCGGTTAGGTATCGATCATAGTTAGTTGGGAAAATAACTCAGAAGGAGGTGATAGGGATATATTAGTTAACTATTTTCAGCTTTCGTTAATTGTTAGAATACAAAAAAAGATATGTTTATTTATTAAGAGGGAGGAAAAGATGATAAGCATAAAAAATCCAATCGGATTTTTACTGGTGGCGATAATTGCCTGTCTTTTGTTTTATGCTGATACTAATGCAATAGATAACGTTCTTCCTGGTCCCCCAGTTCAGCAGGATTTGAAAAACATTGACTTGACTAATATGGATGGAGAGGTAGAAGTGCCGGTGGGAGAGCTTACGTCACATAAACCATGGAAATGGGGAACGGACATCACCGTCGCTACGGGCACTATGGTAGGAGGAATATCCATAACGACAGACGCAAATTTTAACATGTATGCAGCCAGATGTACGACTTACCAATCGGATATCGAACGAAATGCGATTGTAGTTTATAAGTCTACCGATTACGGATATACCTGGAACCATTTTACATTTTTTTATAGCTATCCAGAAAATGCCCACTATTCATTGCCACAACTGTTGACTTGCACAAAAGGAGACAGTAGTTTTCTTTATGTATTCACATGGCGAGACGATCTAAACGGATCCGTGCGGATGCGTAAATATACTCTTTCCGGCACTTTTCGAACTACAATGGCGATAGTGACTGGTGGAACAGATACCATCACTTATTATTCTGCTTGTTCCAATTTGGCGGGTGACTCTATTGCCATAGCATATGAGTGGCATCAAGCCGGGGATGAGACACCGAACATCAGCTTAATCAGATCACTGAATTTTGGCAACACCTGGTCAAGTCCGGTGGTGGTATATGCAGATGGCAGTCAACCTGACATTGCTTACAGCGCAGAGAAAAGGCTTTTCATGGTAGCCCGGGAGACCGATCCGGAATTCGACATCCATAGTAGACGCAGCACTAATTTCGGAGCTTCATGGACGGAATCCACGGTGGAACTGACTGCTGATACAGAAGAAGACGGTTATCCCAAGGTGGCAGCAGAACATGATACCCTGGCAAGTGGATCTGTGATTTGGGTGGTATATAATCACTACACGAGTGCGGATGACATCGATCTAAGGTATGCCTATAGCACTGATGGAGGGGACACTTGGACCAAGAATCAAGTTCTGGCACAGTCAACCCAATACGATGAGATAGCAGGTGAAGTAATTACATTGGATCATTACACGGGTTGGCCCTATGCATTCGTCTGTTACTTGAAGAATTACTTTACCCTTTTCAGCGAGACATCGGAGATTTATTTCACCTATGCTCATGTTGATTCCGCCTCCACGTGGGTGGAACTAACCAAGATAAGTGATTATAAAGCTGCGTTCTCTTTGGATAGCAGAGAAGTGTGTCAGGAAGCCATGTACCCAGCTTGGATTGTTCCGGTTCCAGGGATACTGTATGCCGGGAAGGCATCGATCTTCAGCAACTTTGATAATCTGTACTTTGATGGGTATACCTATACGGATGTCAAAGATAAGGAAGACAATACTACTATGGCAAAAGATTTTTCCTTATTTGACAATTATCCCAATCCTTTTAATCCGGAGACTAGAATAGGTTATACCCTTCCAACAGCTTCTCATGTGACACTTGAGATTTTCAACATCCTCGGTCAGAGAATTAAAACCATTGTGGATGAAGATCAAACGGTTGGTAAGAAGGAAATTACCTGGGACGGAAGGAACGAACAAGGGGAACAGGTTGCCAGCGGAGTTTATTTTTATAGACTTCAAGCCAAGGATTTCGTCCAGACCAAGAAGATGGTTTTGATGAGGTAGGTCGACAAGACTGTCAACGGATTAAACGGATATAGCAGATAGCAGGATTTCAAGGCACATAGAACAATATGAATTAAACCACAGAGAAATAGCAAAAATAATCTTGACAGTTATAGCTCGGTGATTAATATTAAGAAAGACAGAAAAGAGACAGAGTGAATTAAGTAAGCGGGCGTAATTCAGCGGTAGAATGCAAGCTTCCCAAGCTTGACGTCGAGGGTTCGACCCCCTTCGCCCGCTGTTTTTACGACAGAAGACATTTAGATAAAATGTGACATTGAATGGGTAAGGCAAAGAAAACTTTATGAATCAGGTTGAAGCATTGATAATGCAATCACTATTTATCTCTAAGGGATCATTAAAGATAATTATTATCCAAACTGTCGGGAGGTTAGGATGATAGATTATTCCAAGTCGTTTTCTTTTATGTTCGAGGACAAAGATTGGGCCGGAAAGATATTCTTGGGAGCGGTATTCAACCTGCTAAGCTTGATTCTGATCGGTATACCATTCGTCTTGGGTTATCTGTTGGAATTAGCCAAGAATACAAGCCAGGGTAAGGAATTGCCCCTTCCCCAGTGGGACAAATTAGGGGATAAATTCATACGAGGTCTGGTCTTTATGGTTATTATCATTATTTATAGTATCCCAGCAGCCATATTGTACAGACTTCCCTGTTCTGGGAAATGCCTGGGACCGCTGTATTCCTTGGCGTTACTCTTTGTGTTGCCCTGGATCACTCTCCGTTATGCATCCAGCGGCAAATTCGAGGATGTTTTCCGTTTCAAGGAGATGTTTCAATTCGTTCAGAGTAATATAAACAGTCTAATCATCGTGGTTTTGCTCAGCATAGCTTTAGGTATATTAGCCCTCTTCGGGATTTTGGCGCTGGTGGTAGGGATATTCTTTACCGCCTTCTGGGCAGACTTGGCTATTTACTACCTTTACGGTAAGCTATATAGTGAGGGAAAAGATGAAAAGGGAGATCTTCCCGATTCAACCTCAGAATCATCGCCCTCTGTCTCATAACCGAGAGTATGCACATTTCCCTGGTAAACTGGCAGAATTGCTGGCACGGTGGGCAGAGAGAATAGGGGAGAAGACGTTTGATTTCGTAAAGTTCCACTGGCTGGGAATAATAAATTTCCATCTGGGTTTGTTCATCGGCGGGGCACTGCTTGCTCCCGGTTTTCAGTATCTGGATCAGGGATCGGTGTCAAAAATAACCTACGGTTTCCTTGGTATTTTTTGCCATCAGATAGAATCCCGTTGTTTTTCCCTTTTGGATTACCCCGTGGCAATCTGCGTCCGTTGTCTTTCGTTTTATTCCGCATGTCTGGTGTTTGGTATTTGGATGAGCTTAAGAAAATTGAAACCGATAGACTTAAGATTAACGACCTTACTGTTTGTTCCAGGCATCGTGGATGTGTTACTGCAGATTCTCCATATAATAGAAAGCAGTAACTTGTTAAGAGCGACTACCGGTACCCTTATGGGGTTGGCTTTCTCTGGCTATCTGATACCTCGCGCCCAACATGGCTTGAGGTTTTTGATCCAGGAAGATCCCAAGGCTCTAAATGAGTGATAGAGCCATGTTAAGCATAAGCGAGGTTTATTCTGAACCCTTGGTTTTATAGGATTTTGGATAAATTCAAGTTTTTATGCAACATTATCGTCATTGGATTAGTAAAATAATTATGGGGAATATTAAACATAAGGGGGTTAACATTAAATAGAAGGGAGAATTCTATGAGAAATCTACGGATCCGGATAGGGGTCTTATCTGTCCTGTTTCTGTTAATCTTACCTCATCCGAGTAAAGCAGAGAATACAGGGGAGTTGAAGAAAAACGTGTATACCGATGCTAAATTCGGATTTCAACTTACTGGATTAGATAACTGGAAGATGAAATCCGAAAAGGAACCATCTCTATTGCGTCTGGTCATGACCCAGAAGAATTACAAAGCCAGCAACATTCCTGGTTCCACTCAATATACTACTTCCATTCCTACAATAATCATTCTGGCGGATACCACTTCCCTTACATTGAAACAGGTGGCGCAGAGTTTATTAGAGCAGAAGGAGTTTTTGGCAAACAGAAACGAATTCCTGCTGAAGCTGGATTTGATCGCCAACTCTGAATACCTGGGAATCCATGATATAACGGTAGACAGTATTCCCGCACGGGATTACACTCTGAAGCAGCCATACAAAAAAACCGGCGAGGATATCCGGGTGCATGATTCAATGTATGGCAGTTCGGTTATCATTCAGGATTTCCTGGCTGGACATGTAGTGATATTTAAGAGGGATAAAAACATTTATATATTACAGTTTTCCTGCGAACGGGAGTTTTTCTACCCAACCAATGTGGAATTTCAAAAAATACTTGCTTCCTGGAAATTCTCCCCCCAACCGTAAGAAACAAACTTAATTTTTGATCTCTCTTCTCTTTCTTCCTCAGTTTAACAGGTCCTCTGCAGGGGACCCCGATTCTTGTATCCCCCCCGGATCAAAAAGGGGTGTAATCCCTTTTGCCCCATTATTTAAAGGATTCTATAGTGAGAGAAAATATTCCCGGATCACCTTTTCAATCTCTGGGTAGAATTAACAATGATTGACATATCTTTAATACCACATAAATTTTTGATTGACAACGGGTATCTGGTATATTAGCTTGATTGAAAAATGAACCCATTGGTCTGTCAATGGTTTCAAAAGGACAGGAGGTTTTATGTGGATATTAAGGAATCTGGTGATAATCGTGTTAATTACTTTAATAGTCGGGTTTGCCATTTATAATTCCAATGAGAGGATAGAGGTGAATCTATATGGGAACGAATACTATGATGTTCCCATGATTTTCGTAGCTTTCTGGGCGATGGTGGTGGGTATGATCATCTCCTTTGCCATAGGGGTGAGTTATTATTTCAGATCCTACTCCGAACTTCGCAACCAGAAGGAAGAAAACAAAAAGCTTCTGGAGGAGATCACCGCTTTGAGGAATCTACCTCTGGAGGATGAAGAGAAAGAGAAAAACAAGGAGTGAGGTCTTAACCATAAGGATTTGTTAATCAAATCGGAAATACCTCAAGGCTTTTTGCTTAAGCGGAGGTGAAAATTGAACGTAGGTCAAATCCTGTCCATTCTCATAGCCATAATCATAGTGTTTACCATCACCGCATTCTATTGGTCGAGGGCTAAAAAGGAAAAAGAGAAAATCTCGCCCAAGCTGTATATCGATGCCATGAAATCGCTTTTGGCGGGAGAGGAAAAAGTCGCATTTCAAAAATTCAAAGAGGTGGCAAGAAGAGATCCGGACAATTTAGATGCTTTTTTGAAACTGGGAGATCTGTTTAGAAAGAATAAGAAATATGACAAGGCCATGCAAATTCACAAAGAGCTTTTGATTCGTCCCTCGATTTTACCAGAGGATAAAAATGAAATCCTTAAAAGCTTATCCCAGGATTATTCCGACTCGGGAAACAACAACAAAGCAATTGCCGTGTTGCAGGAGTTATACCAGGAAAATGAAAAAGACCGCTGGGTAGCTCTCCGGCTATTGACCGAATATGAGACAACCGCCAGGTGGGAAGAGGCTTTCGATTTAAGAAAAAGGATTAACGATAGTAAAGAAGGCGAGACCAACCGCATACTGGCACTTTATAAGATTTTTTGGGGCAAAGCCAGGGCGGACATTGGGGAACTGCACAAAGCCAGGGTAGCGTACAAGGAAGCACTGAATTATGACGAAAGCTGCATCCCGGCTTACATTTATCTGGGGGACGCCTATTACGAAGATGGTAGACTTAAGGATGCAGTGGAATATTGGAAAAAACTGGTGGAGACGATACCGGAGGCGGGATATTTAGTTTTCGATAGGTTGGAGAAAAGCTTGTTTGAATTGGGAGGGTATGGAGACATCACCGAGATCTACGAGAACTTATTGAGCCGTAATCCTAAAAACGTAACAGCTTTATTTTACCTTGCTCGAATCAACGAGAAAAAAGGATATCTGGAAACGGCAGTGGATCAATACCGACAGATTTTGGATACCGATCCGGATTACTCGGCTGCGCGACTGAGCTTAGCCACGCTTCATCTCGCTTCAGGACACCAGGAAGAGGCGATGGATCTTTTGGAAAATCTGATGCAGAGTTTTCCACCAGCCCAAAAAGAATTTACCTGCCAGCGATGTGGACATAAATCCACCGAACCCTTATGGAAGTGTCCCTCATGTCAGGAATGGAATTCAATCAAAATCTGAATCACCAGATAGGGGAATGCACGACCTGTATACCCTTTGGGTTTTGACAATTTCTGTGGATTTGATCATCCTACCGATTTTTGATTTCATCTACCATAAAATCATATGATAGTTAAAGCCGGGTTTATGCAGAAAGACAGCATTCCCTTTGATATTCAAATAATAACGGGGTTTGTTTTTACGTAAAGCTTACAAGCTTAGGGACAAAAACTTTATTTGGATTTTACCATGAAAGAAGATATCACCCCATTAATGCGGCAATATCTGGAGATAAAAGATCAGTTTCCGGAAGAGATCGTATTTTTTCGCATGGGGGATTTCTATGAGATGTTCGGCGAAGATGCCAAGATAGCATCTCAGATTCTGGGTATAGCTTTGACCTCCCGCGGACAAATCAAAGGGGAGAAAATCCCGCTGGCCGGGGTGCCATATCATGCAGGAGAAAGATACCTCTCCCAGCTTTTGAAAGCGGGCAAGAAGGTGGTGATATGCGAACAGATGGAGGATCCCCAGTTGGCCAATGGGATCGTGAAAAGGGAGGTGGTGGAAGTAGTCACCCCGGGAACGGTAATGGTGGACGGGGTGATCAAGGAGAATCAGAATAACTATCTGGCCAGTTTGTACGAAGCGGGGGAGAGAATGGGCTTGGCTTTTCTGGATCTGTCCATCGGTGAATTCAAACTGGATGAAGGGGAAAGATATAGGATTGTTGAAAGGTTAAATGTGCTCTCTCCTTCTGAGATCATAGTTCCACACAACTGGACAGAGGAGAAGATCAGACATTTGTGGCTGCCGCACCAGAAAACCTCTTTCACCTTTTTGGAAGAATGGAAGTTCGATTACCAATTTGCCTACCAATCCCTGGTGCAACACTTAAAGGTTAGCTCCCTGGAGGGATTCGGTTGTCAGAATTTTAAATTAGGGGTCTCTGCTGCTGGAGCCATCTGGGCTTATCTAAAGCAAACCAAGAAGAAAATACTTTCACACATCAATAGACTATCCCCCATCTTTTCGGATGAGGTGATGTTTTTGGATGCTAATACCATAAGAAACTTAGAACTTATAGCTCCCATGGGAAATGGAGAAAAGGATTCCACACTTTTCTCTCTGCTTAACCGAACCAAAACCATTATGGGAGCACGTCTTCTGAAGAATTGGATAATCAGACCTTTATTGAACATTGAAAAAATAAAGGAAAGACAGGAGGTTATCGGTGAATTTCTTAGACACCGGGAATGGCGCGGAGAAATAATTGACCGAATGAAAACCATTGCAGATCTGGAGCGATTGGCTGGCAGGATCGGATGTGATAAAGCCACTCCCCGGGACTTGATTTGGCTTAAGAATTCCCTTAACCAAATCCCGGGAATAAAATCGGTTCTGGAAAAATCGAATAGCGCGCTTTTGATCTTGATTAAGGAGAATTTACCCGACCCCTCCTCTTTGGTGCAACTGCTGGAAAGTTCTTTAACGGTTGATCCACCAATTATTTTAACCGAGGGGGGAATCATCAAATCCGGTTTTTCTCCCGAACTGGATCACCTTAGGGACAGCATTAAGGAAAGCAAAAGGTGGATAGCGGGATTGCAGGAGGAGGAAAGGAAAAAGAGGGGAATCCCCTCGCTCAAGGTGGGTTTCAACAAAGTCTTCGGTTATTTCATTGAGGTGACCAAGCCGCATCTGTCCAAGATACCCCAGGAATATATCCGGAAACAAACCATAGTGAATGCCGAAAGATTCATCACCACCGAGTTGAAGGAAAAGGAGGACCTCATCCTGGGAGCGGAAGAAAAAATCTTCAAACTGGAATACAAATTGTTCCTGCAATTAAGAACAAAGGTAGCGGAGGAAACTTCTAAAATTCAGAAAACCGCAGAATTGGTAGCGGTGCTGGACGTTTTGTCTGGTTTGTCCGAAGTGGCGGAGAAACACAATTATACTTGCCCGAAGGTGGACTCGGAGGATGAAATCGTAATTCAGGAAGGAAGGCATCCGGTTATTGAGAATATCATGGACCCGGGCAGTTTCGTTTCCAACTCCACCGGGTTAGACTTAAGGAATGAGCAGATTCATGTAATAACCGGACCCAATATGGCGGGTAAATCGACATATTTGAGACAGGTAGGTTTAATCGTGCTCATGACGCAAATGGGTTCATATATTCCAGCCAAAACCGCCAGGATCGGAGTGGTAGATAGGATCTTCACCCGAGTGGGTGCCACCGATTATTTGACTTCGGGGCAAAGCACTTTTCTGGTGGAAATGATAGAAACGGCAAACATCCTGAATAATGCCACCCCTAAGAGCTTGATTCTTTTGGATGAAGTGGGGCGAGGGACTTCCACATTTGACGGTCTTTCCATAGCCTGGGCGGTTACGGAACATATTCATAACCACCCCCCAGTAGCAGCCAAGACCTTGTTCGCTACGCATTATCACGAGTTAACCGAACTGGCTCAATTCCTTCCCCGGGTAAAAAATTACAACGTGGCGGTAAAGGAGTGGGGGGAGGAGATAATATTCTTAAGAAAGATAGTCCCGGGGGGATGCGATGACAGCTATGGAATTCAGGTGGCCCGGTTAGCCGGAATACCCAAAAAGGTTCTGGACAGATCCAGAGAGATTCTGGCTGAGTTGGAAAAAGGTGAAACATCTTGTCAAAAACTACCCCAAGTCAAACCAAAACCGGCTTCTTATCAATTGAGTATTTTTTCGCCGGCGGAACATCAAATATCGGAAGAGTTGAAAAAACTGGATTTAGACAAAATCACACCGATAGAAGCGATAAATAAACTGAGCCAACTGAAAAGAAAGGTGGAGTAAAAAAAGATCAAGCAGCTGACGATTTTCCCAGGTTCAGCTTTACTTGAAATGGTTAAGGGAAAGATAGACCGTCACTTTTACGCTTACATTTATCCATATCCTGGCAGGACCCAAAAGGAGATATTATGTCCAACACTATGAAGAGGTTTAGGTTAACGGGTTTTCTTGACAGAAAACAAAACTTAAAATTTATGATATTGTCTGGGGGGGTATTGGGGGTAGTCGCCATTTACCTGATCTTATCCAGTTTCTTTTCTGGACCCTCGAAAGAGGCGATGATGACGGTCAAGAAATTTGAGAGGGTCTCTTCTGATTTGACCGAGTATCTGGATGGGCTTCCTCAAACCCAAAATGTTCAGCTGAAGGATTTTTTCGAAAAAGCATTTGCTTTTTACCAATTGGGTAAATACCCGGAGGCGATTTCAGGTTTCAACGCATGCTTGCAGATGAGGACGGAGGACAAGGAACGGGTGGCACTTTTACTCCTGAATGGCAATTGTTACTTTTTACTGGGCAACATTCCGGAGGCGGAAGCGCAATATCGAAGAGCTTTAGTATTCGCCGAGAGGAACAAAGAGGATGAGGCTCAAGCAGCAGTGTGGGGGAATCTGGGTTTAATCTATCAGAATAAAGGTGGTTTGGATACAGCCCAAAACCTTCACCAGAATGCTCTTTATCTGCAGAAAAAGCTGGGGAACAAAAAGGAAGAGGCGATACAACTAAGCAGTCTGGGGATGATTCTTCAGACTACCGAAAATTACGACCAGGCACTTCAGATTCATTGGGAATCTTTGAGGTTATTTAAGGAAGTCAATTATCCTTTGGGTGAGATAAACCAACTGAACAATCTGGGCTGGATTTATCAGGTAGAACAAAACTACGATAGTTCGCTCACCTATTATCAAGAAGCTTTGAATATCAGCAAAAAAATAGGATTCGTCGAGGGGGAGGCAAATCAACTCAGCAACATAGGATTGGTGTATCAGAACCAACGTGCACTGGATAAAGCATTGGATTACTACCAACAAGGTTTGGAGATCGACAAAAAAACCCGTTATCGGGAAGGCGAAGCCCAAGACCTGCTAACCATAGGCTGGGTGTATGAGTTGAAAGGGGACTTGAATGAAGCCAAGGATAAATACGAAAGCTCGGTTAAAATCAACCGGAAGATCGGTTTCAAACAAGGGGAGGCAGCAGCCCATATCAGCCTGTCGAGATTGTATCAGAAGCAAAAAGATGCGGACGGTGCCATAGGTGAGTTGAACCAAGCTCTGATCATCTATGGCGAGATGGGGAATAAAACGGGGGAGGCAGACGAACTGCAGATGATCGGTCAGTTGTATAAAAGTAAAGGTGAGTTCGATAGCGCTCTGCATTCCTACCAAGAAGCAGCTAAAATCTTTCACCAGTTAGGAGATATAAGCGGCGAGGCCAGACAGCTCAATTTCATGGGTCAGGTTTTAAGAAACCAGGGTAATTTCAAGGATGCTTTAGAGAGCTACCAACAGGCTTTGGAGATGACCCGAGCTACTAAAGACCGGTACGGCGAAGCTTCCACACTCAGCAATATCGCATTTATGTATGTTAGCCAGGGTGATGCCAAGAAAGGGATGGAGATGTTAAACCAGTCCCTAAAAATGTTTCAGGAATTGGGAAAGGAGATCGAAGCGGCGCGAGTGGCGGAGAATATCAAAAGAGTGGAGGAATTGCTGAGCAAAGATACAACCGCATTTAAGAAATAACCAATTACAGATGATGGTAAATACAAAGGCAAATGAAGAAGGAAAGATAAAAGTAGTGATGAATGAAGAAAGAAAGATGAATAACTAATCCCCTCTCCCACCGGGGAGACGCGTATACGTGCTTCGCAGGGATAGAGTAAGGGGTAAGTTTTAGGTTGGGTTCTCAGCAGACTATTTGAAAAAAATCAAAAAAACTCACCCCCTTGATCCCCCTCTCCAGATTTGCAGAAAGGGGGACACCGGAGGGGAGATAGGTCTACATGCAAAATAATATCATCGTACTACCTGAAGAGTTGGTGGATAAAATTGCTGCTGGGGAGGTGGTGGAGCGTCCCGCCTCGGTGGTCAAGGAGCTGGTGGAGAACTCCATCGATGCCGGGGCAAAGAATATAAGCGTGGAGATAAAAAATGGCGGGGTGAAGTTCATCCGGGTTACGGACGATGGGGTGGGGATGAACGAAAGGAATGCGGAGCTGGCATTCCAAAGGCATGCCACCAGTAAAATAAAGTCATTGGATGATCTTTTCCGAATATCCAGCTTGGGATTCCGGGGTGAAGCTCTGCCTTCCATTGCCTCAGTCTCCTATCTGGAGATGCTCACCCGAACCGGAGAGGACTTAAGCGGAACAAAAATCAAGATGGAAGGCGGAATCATTCAGGAGAAGAAACCTACCGGTGCACCTTTGGGGACATCGCTGGTGGTTAGAGAACTATTCTATAACGTACCAGCCAGACGCAAGTTTTTGAAAACCATGCTGACCGAGACCAGACATATAATAGACCTTTTAACCAAATTCTCCATCGCCTATCCGGAGATCAGCTTCAAGCTGGATAGTGAAGGAAGAGAACTCTTCGCTTTTTCCGCTGTAGGTTCGACCGATGACCGGATAGCGGATGTTTTCGGAAAAGACCAAAAAGAGAGAATGATAAAGATAAGGGAAAAGGAGGATAAAATTGCAATCACCGGTTTTCTGGGTAAACCGGAGATAGCTCCTTCCCACCGGGCAGAGCTTTATATTTTTGTCAACCGACGACCCATTACCTCTAGGTCGCTTTATCATGCGGTTCAAAGCGGATACGGAGATCTTCTCCCCAGGGGCAAATATCCCTTTGCGGTGATCTTCATCCAGATCGATCCCGGATCAGTTGACGTGAACGTGCATCCGTCCAAAAGCGAGGTTAGATTCGCCAACGAGAAAGTTGTACATGACCTGGTTTATACCAGAATAAAGGAATCGCTAACATCCCCGTTAACCATACCGGAGATTGAAGTTAAAGATAAAGCAAGCAGTATTCCTCTATCTTGGTCATCTAGACAAGCAGAAGTGTCGATGAAAATAACAGAGAGCTCCTTAGGCAGAGAATCACCACCGGGTCTTGGGTTTATTGAAGGTATGAAGATGGAAAAAAGAGAAGCGGGGGAATCGGACCAAGAAAGCTTTTTCGTCGCTGCGGCTTTTGGTAAAACGGAACCCGGAGGAAGAGGAGACAATTCCGTGATAAACAGAAATGCAACCACCCGCGAACTGTCGACTGAAGGGGTAAAAATCAATTTCTGGCAATTGGCCGATACCTATATTTTATCGCAATTGAAAGATAATCTTCTGGTTTTGGACCAGCATGCGGCACACGAGCGGATTTTATACGAGGAGGCTATGAGGAATCTTACCCAAAAACCGGCTGCCTCACAGCAGGTTCTTTTTCCGGCAGTAACCGATTTGACCCCGGGGGAGTTACACCTTTTGGATGAACATGAAGAATTAATCCGGAGATTGGGATTTGATATCAAGCATTTCGGGGGCAGAACGGTTTTGGTGACTGCCGTTCCTACCGGAACCAGGAATAAAAGCGGGGAGATCTTCCTTAAGGAGGTTTTGTCTCAATTGGAAACGGAGGAAAAAATCGAAAAGGATAAAGTGAAAGCGTTAGCCAAATCATTTGCCTGCCATGCGGCCATTAAAGCTGGGGAGAGATTGAACCAGGAAGAGATGGAAAACCTGGTGCGCAAAGTGTTTACTACCGAGGAGCCTTACAGTTGTCCGCACGGGCGTCCTACCATTATCAAGCTTACCTTAGATGAGCTGAATAAGAAGTTCGGTCGAAATTAGATACTTCCTCCAAAGAAAACAGACAAACCGGATGATTGAATATTGAACAAAGTGCTGGTCATACTAGGCCCAACTTGCGTGGGTAAAACTCAAGTCTCGCTTAAACTTGCCGATATACTCAAAGGTGAAATAATCTCTTTTGATTCCAGGCAGATTTACCAGTTCATGGACATCGGAACGGCCAAACCGACAAAGGAGGAGAGAGAGAAAATACCTCATCATCTGATCGATGTGATACCGCCCGATCAAAGATTCTCCGCAGCTGATTACAGCAAAAGAGCCAGAGAGATCATTACCCAGATAATTGAAAAAGGTAAACAGCCTATTGCGGTAGGAGGGTCGGGGCTTTATCTAAAGGCGCTGACCAAAGGATTCTTTAAAGGTCCGCCGGCAGACCCGGGTATACGTGAGAGATTGAATCGGGAAGCGCAAACATCAGGCGAGGTGAGCTTATTTGATCGACTCAAAAAGGTGGATCCACAAGCAGCGGAAAGAATTCATTCCCACGATTTGGTGAGAATCGTTCGGGCATTGGAGGTTTATGAGCTAACCGGAAAACCGATAAGCGAATGTCAACAGGACGGACAATATGAGCCTTATCCTACAAGTTTTATTAAAATCGGTTTAGCTCTGGAGAGGAGAGTGCTTTACGAAAGGATAAACCATAGAGTAGAGGAGATGGTTGAACAAGGACTTCTAGATGAGGTGAGAAATCTCAAAGAAAGTTGGAATGTTTCAGAATTGAAGGCTTTCAAAACGGTAGGTTACCAAGAACTGCTTTTGTATTTGAATGGGGAATTGGATTTTTCAAATGCTGCCGAAAAAATCAAGATCAATACCAGGCATTATGCCAAAAGACAGATGACCTGGTTTAGAAAGGATAAGGAAATCACTTGGCTGGATGCAACGGATAAGAATTTGATCGGAGAGATATTAGAACGTCTATCCCAAAACTAAAATTAACAATGCATATAACCGACAGATAGACCGATGGGATGAAATCAAAGGATTTAAAATTAATGGTATATTGCATTCTTTTTTTACGGGAAAGTAAAAAAAGCTTGACAGTATTTTATAAATTTGTTATATAGCAACGAGTTATAAATTTATTCGTTCGGAAGAGGAAAAACGATTCGGTTTACTGGATCGTGGGGATTGATCAAACCAGGAGGCGGAAATGAAGATAGGAAATTCAATAGGGTTTTTGCTGATTACGACATTGATCTTAGGGGGTTGTTCCAGTACCCTAATTCGTCAGGGGGTGGATAATAGACCGCGGATAGGTGAAACTGCACCTTCACAATCCAGCCCGGTTAAAGATAGTTCAGCCACTACAACTTCCGTAGAATCAGCTCAAATATCTGACACAACCGGTATAATCAACTGTACTGATCGAGGTTCCGAGATCGTACCGAAAGATGAGTTCGAAGAGGTGGAACAGAATTATGCTTTGGGCGTATCCGCCAATCAGGAAGGGAAGTGGCTGGAGGCTCAGGACTACTTTGAGCAAGCTTTGGAACTTTTGGCTAACTTGGACTTAGATGAGGAAGATTCGGGAAGAGAAAAAAGATTCCAAACCCTGCTCAATGAAATAGCGGAAGATTATAAGATCACTCTCCTTAGTTTGGGAGTGGTTAATGATGAAAGTTCCATTTCTGCTTTTTTGGAGAGATTCGAGAGCATAACAAATTTCAAAAATCTGCAAAGGGCAGCAAAAGAGGAAATCGTTCTTCCTCCCCAGGAGGCCTCATATGATATTCCCATCGAATGGAATGAAAGGGTGGAGAACGCTATAATCTACTTTCAGACAGCAGCAAGAAAAGCATTTCAAAACTACTTAAAGAGATCTGGAAAGTACAAGGAACTGATGCAGAAGATCATCAGGGAAAAGGGATTACCCGAAGATATAGTCTGGCTATGCTTGGTAGAAAGTGGGTTTAATCCCAAGGCATATTCCTGGGCACGGGCGCTGGGACCCTGGCAGTTTATCGCTGGAACCGGTAAGATTTACGGACTGAAAAGGTGCTGGTGGTACGATGAAAGGAGGGATTTCGTTAAATCCACTTATGCTGCTTGCGATTATCTGAAAGCTCTTTACTCCATGTTTAATTCCTGGCCTTTGGCTTTGGCCGGTTATAACGGAGGTGAGGGGAATGTGGAGAAAGCCATAAAGAAACATAAAACCAATGACTTTTGGAAGCTGAAGATGAAAAAACAGACCATGGATTATGTTCCTCTATTCATGGCTGCCACCATCATAGCCAAGGATCCTGAAAGATATGGATTTGACATCGAGTATGACGAACCTCTGCGATTTGAAGAAGTTGCGATCAATAAACCGCTGGATTTAAAAAAGGTTGCCAAGGCATTAGGAACTTCGTCGGAGGCGATCTTTGAACTGAATCCCGAACTTCTGAGGGGAGTCACACCTCCTAATGTCCGAGGGTATAGACTCAGGGTTCCTATGGGTACCAGTGAATTATTCACCCAAGCATTTGAGAGGTATGACACCCAGGCAAGCGGATTGTTTGTAGAGCATGAGGTTTCAAAAGGGCAGACGTTATCTTATCTTTCTTGCAAATACGACGTCCCGGTCTCCGCTATTCAGGAGGTGAACGGATTAACCAATTCAAATCGCCTAAGCGTGGGACAGCATCTGGTAATTCCTGCTAATGGAAGCGTTACGGAACGCGACGTCAAAATCAGTTCAAAGAAAGCAGAGAAGAAAAGTAGTGGCAATATCAGATATACGGTGAAAGAAGGGGACACCCTTTCCAAGTTGGCGGTGAAATTCAAAACCACCACCCAGGAGATAAAGCGATTGAACGGTTTGAAAAACTCCGATTATATTAAGAAAGGTCAATCGCTCCAGATAGCTTCCGGGGGTGAGTCCGAATCCTCCGGGCTTCTGAAAGATCATATTGTTAAAAGAGGGGAGACGTTGGGGGGGGTGGCAGAAAAGTATGGGGTTTCCGTATCCTCCATAATATCCATCAATAATCTGTCCAGCGCTCATCTTTTAAAGGTAGGACAGCATCTTTTAATACCAGCATCCTCGGATATCAGTATGCAAAGTTACACGGTCAAGGAGGGTGATACCTTGACGGAATTGGCTCAGAGATTCCAAGCCAGCACAACGGAGATCAAAAAAACCAATACCTTAGCAAATGCAGATCATCTGCGAGCCGGGCAGAAACTGAATATCCCCACGGAGAATAGCAAAGTCGATAAGATGAGTTTATCAGGAAAATGGATCACCTATGTGGTCAAGAGGGGGGATACCTTGTGGGATATCGCAAAATCTTTCGGGGTAATGTTGGAGAAACTTTTGCTGTGGAATGATCTGGGCTCGCAAACCAATCTTCAGGTAGGAGATAGATTAAAGATATTTCTTAATCAATAGTTTGAAATGGGGTCGATTTTCCATAATAAACAAACTTAGTTAGGAGCGGTTTTTTTATTGCCCGAAGGAGCTGAGTTTGGCAAAAAAAAGTGACGTAATCATAGCCGTCGTTATCGTGATCAGTTTCCTGATTATTTCGGTTTTAATCTTAACCGCTTTCATCGGTTTCGTGGGAGAGGAATCCACCCTGTGGGCCAGCGGAGGGAAGAGAGTGGCTATAGTGGAAGTTCACGGGGTGATAGACAACTCAACCGACGTGATTAGACAACTGAGAAAATATGGCCAGGATAGCTCCGTGCCGGCGGTGGTAATACATATCGATAGCCCCGGGGGTGCTGCTGCTTCCTCCCAGGAGATCTATGAGGAGATAAATAAAATAAGAGAAAAGGGCAAGAAAGTGGTAGCCTCTATGGGGACCGTCGGAGCTTCGGGCGGGTATTATGTGGCTTGTGCCGCCGATACCATCATTGCCAATCCCGCTACCTTGACCGGAAGCATCGGGGTGATTTTCCAGTTTCCGGTAGCGGAGGAACTGCTAAAAAAGATCGGGATCAAATATGAGGTGGTGAAAAGCGGGGAAAACAAGGACATGGGCAGCTGGGCTCGATCCATGACCGAGAAAGAGAGGAAGTCTTTGCAATCGGTGGTGGATGATACTTACGATCAATTTGTGGAAGCGGTGTCTACCAGCAGAAGAATGGAAAAGGAAAAGGTGTTAGAGATCGCCGACGGAAGCATCTTTACCGGAAGGCAGGCAAAAGATTTGGGCTTGGTGGACCAGCTGGGGGATCTGCAGGATGCCATCAAGATCGCCGGCGAGATGGTGGGGATCAGGGAATTTCCCAAAACCGTCAAGGAGATAAAAAGGAATATCAGTTGGTTTGATTTGTTAACCCAAAAGGCGAATGAGCTATTGAAGCTGAGCGAAGGCAAGCAATGGATGCCAAGGCTGGATTACATCTTCAAATGAGTTGATCCATATTCTTTTCTCAACCGGTGAGAACTTATGCCCATTTATGAATATGTCTGCAATCTATGCAGTACTAAATTTGAGATCCTTCAGCTAAGCCAGCGAAACGCAAAACCCAAATGTCCGGAATGCGGTTCAGACCAGATCCAGAAATCGTTCTCGGTTTTCGGTTTCTCCTCCGGAGGTAAGTTTGTCTCTTCCACCTCCGGAGCAAACTGCTCTCATTGCGGACATACACATTGCAATCATTGCGGGTAAAATATGAATAATAAACTTATTTGTAATCATACATCCAAAATCGTTAAATTCAGAGGAGGTGCTGCATGACCAAAGCGGATCTGGTTGAAGCAGTTTTTGAAAAGACCGGGCTCACCCGAACCGATGTGGCAGTGGTGGTGGATAAGTTTCTGGAGGCGATAAAGCAGGCATTGGAGAACGGCAAAAACATCGAGATCAGAGGTTTTGGAACTTTCAAAATCAAGCAGAGGAAGTCGCGCAAAGCCAGAAACCCGAGAACCGGTGAAGAGGTGCCGGTTCCCGACAGGAAAGTTCCGGTGTTCAAACCATCCAACGAGTTCAAGGCTTTGATCACCAAGCTCCCGCTCGGATAAAAACTGACACTAAAGCTGAATCGATAGGTGGTGATATAATGCCCTGTGGAAGGAAGCATAAAAGACACAAGATTAAGACCCATAAGAGGAAGAAAAGACTCAGAGCCGATAGGCACAAGAAGAAACTCCGGTAGGCTGGCATTCAATCCTGGATGATCGATCTTCGTTTGCTAAATGGTGCACAACCCCGACAGATCGAAAGAATATGTTGCAGCCATGGGATAAGGGCAAATCTTTGGTGAGAAATGCACCGTTATTATCTACGAGCTTTCTCCTTCTCTTAACTCCCAGAAAATTAGAGTACTTTCTTATTTCCTATCGGTGATAATTTCGTGGGAAGATCACTCACCTCTTTTGCCACCAGTGGAGTTTTAAATATTGGAGTCAAAGGCACCATAACTAATTGATGTAAAATATCAAAACCAAGTAAAGTCGCGGATCGTTTTCTGCTTGATGACTGAAAACCGATATGCTAATAGATTTGTTTCTGCCCCTGTAGCTCAGTTGGATAGAGCAGCGGCCTCCGGAGCCGTGTGCACCCGTTCAAGTCGGGTCAGGGGTATTTAAAGTGGTGCATAACTCGGAGTTCATGTTTAGCAGAAAAACAATAAACCGTAGGGTTGGGGCTTGTCCCCTCCCGAATAAGGCTTTGCATCTAAATCAAATATTATGAGATAAAGCATGAAATGGTCTGAGACATACATACCGACATTAAGGGATGATCCAGCAGAGGCGGAGATAGTCAGCCATAAGCTTCTGGTGCGGGCGGGGTACATAAGAAAGCTGGCGGCCGGAGTGTACAACTATCTTCCTCTTATGCAGAGAGTACTGCTCAAGATCACCCAGATCGTACGGGAGGAGATGAATGCTGCCGGGGCGCAGGAGATTTTGATGCCGGTACTTCATCCGGCGGAGCTTTGGATACAGACGGGTAGATGGCATACCGTAGGCAAAGAGCTGATGCGATCGAAGGATCGTCACGAGCGGGATTTAGTCCTGGGTGGCACGCACGAGGAGGTGGTTACTTTCCTGGTTAAAGGTGAGCTTAAGTCGTACCGCCAGCTTCCTTTGAATCTTTATCAGATTCAGAACAAGTTCCGGGATGAGATCCGACCCAGGTTCGGACTGATGAGGGGGCGCGAGTTCATAATGAAGGATGCATATTCCTTTGATAGGGATGAGGATGGGTTTAAGATCAGCTATCAAAAAATGCTGGACGCTTATTTCAAGATATTCCACCGCTGCGGGCTGGATACCCGGATGGTGGAATCGGACACCGGTGCTATGGGGGGGAAAGCTGCGCACGAGTTCATGGTAGTGGTCGACACCGAGGGAGGGGAGAACATAATCTTTTACTGCGACAACTGTGATTATGCTGCTAACTTGGAAAAAGCCAACTCGCTGGAAGCGGAATCACCGGCGGAGGAAAATAAAGAGAAACCTTTGGAAAAAGTCTCCACCCCTAATGTCAAAACCGTGGAGGAGGTGACAGCATACCTTAAGGTCCCGGCGCGAAAGTTGGCCAAGACACTGCTGTTCAAAGCAGACGACAAAATCGTCGCCGCCATGATCAGGGGGGACCGACAGATAAATGAGGTCAAGCTGAAGAACGCTTTGGGATGTATAAACCTTGAGATGGCAGACGCAGTCACGGTAGAAAAAATCACCGGTGCACCGGTAGGTTTTGCCGGTCCGGTGAAATTAACCCATGTAACCATCCTAGCCGACGAGGAAGTTACCCGATTGAAGAATTTCGTAACGGGAGCGAACGAAAACGATTTCCATTATATCGGTGTCAACATAAGTCGGGATTTCAAAATAGATCAGATCGCCCAGGTAAGGTGCGCCCAGGAGGGGGAGGTGTGTCCCCGTTGCCTGAAGGGAAAACTTTTAACCTCCCGGGGCATAGAGGTGGGAAATACCTTTATGCTGGGAACCAAGTATAGTTTGGCTTTGGGTGCCAATTACCTGGATATGGATGGCCAGGAGAAACCTTTCATCATGGGATCTTATGGAATCGGGATTACCCGGACCGCCCAGGCTGCAGTAGAGAAATTCCATGACCAGACCGGAATAATCTGGCCCGCCTCCATAGCTCCATTCTCAGTGGAGATTCTACCCTTGAACGTAGCAGATAAGAATCAAAACCAGATTGCCTTGGATATTTATGGTAAGATGAAAGAGAACTCATTGGAGGTATTGATCGATGACCGGGAGGATAGAGCCGGGGTGAAATTCAACGATGCCGATTTAATCGGAGTACCTTTGCGGGTTAACGTGGGAGCGAAGAGCTTAAAAGAAGGTAAGGTAGAGATCTGTATCAGAAAAACCAAGGAGGTGATTTCGGTCACTCCCGATCAGGTCATCGGAAAATGCAAAGAGCTTCTGGATAGACTTTAAATCCCCCGCTTTTTTCGATATATGCTTTTGTAAGGAATGAATCGATAAGAGGGGTAAAGTTTAGTAAATAGGAGCGGTTGGTGGTATCGTAAAGCATGTCGATTTTTGTTGCTTTTTCAGATTCAAATAAATATATTTATAAGTTTGGAGTGGGGTTAACCCACTCTTTTATATACTTATTGACGTATAAGTAAGGTTATGGAGTCAATAACGGACATCTTAAGAGCAAAAATCAGACCTCTGGTGGAAGAGGAGGGTCTGGAAATGGTGGAATTGAATTTCTTCGAAGGAGGATCAAGTTCGGTTTTGAGAATATATGTTGACAAAACCGGGGGGGTAACATTGGATGAGTGTGTAAACCTTAATAGAAAGATTGGGGATTATCTGGAGACGGAGGATCTGATCAGCCGACGTTATCTGCTGGAGGTTTCCTCCCCCGGACTGGATCGTCCATTAACCAGCGTCGGGGACTTCAAAAGGAAGATAGGGGAAACGGTTAAACTTATCCTGAAGGAGAAAGTTCAAGGACCAACCGAGGTAATCGGCAGAATAAAAAACTTAAAAGATGATAATCTGATCTTGGAGATCGAACCGCAGAAATTCAAGCCGAATGAAGCAACGGAGAAAATCATTCCGCTAAATCAGATAGCCTGGGCTAAAATTTTGTTTTAGGGGAGAACGGAATAAATGAACTACGAAATATTGGAAGCATTGAGCCAGATAACCAAGGATAAAAACATCGATATGGATTTTGTGATCGAGAGTCTGGAGGCGGGCTTGATGCTGGCGGCAAAGAAGAAATTCGGAAACACCGACAACATCAAGATAGAGGTGGATCGCAAATCGGGAGACATCCGGATCGTTGCGATCAAGAAAGTGGTGAAAGAGGTGGCGGATCCTAACACCGAGATCGTTTTGGCCGAGGCAAAGGAGACTGAACCAAAGGTCAGGTTAGGGGAGGATATCGAGGTGGGAGTGGGATTCGGAGAATTCGGAAGAAACGCCATCATCGCTGCCAAGCAGATATTGATCCAAAAAGTGAGAGAGGCGGAGAGGGAGAGGATATACGAGGAGTATAAAGATAAAATCGACACCATAGTAACCGGGGGAGTCCAGCAGATCGATAAGGGGCATCTGATAGTCAATCTGGGCAAGGCCGAGGGAATCATCCCCCCCAAAGAGCAGATACCCAAGGAGAGATACCGCCAGGGGGATCGAATCAAGGCGCTGATCCTGGACGTGCAGAAAACGGCCAAGGGTCCCCAGATCATCCTATCACGGGCCAACACCAATTTCTTGAAGAAGCTATTTGAGTTGGAGGTACCCGAGATCTACGAGAGGATCATCGAGATCAAAGCTGTAGCCCGGGAACCGGGAGAGCGCTCCAAGATGGCGGTCAGCTCCATCGACAACCGGGTGGATCCGGTAGGTGCCTGCGTTGGGGTAAAGGGGGTGCGGGTGCAGAGCATCGTCAGAGAGCTGTCCAGCGAGAGGATAGATATAATTCCCTGGAGTCCCGACCAGGAAACGTTTGCCACCAGATCTTTGGCACCGGCCAAGGTGGTACACATAGACACCAATCATGATGATAACAGCATGACCATTGTGGTGGAGGACGACAGGCTCTCCTTAGCTATCGGCAAAGCTGGGCAAAATGCTCGTCTGGCAGCCAAACTGACTGGATGGAAAATCAATATCTTAAGCGAAAGCGAATACCGGGAACAGATAAAACTGGAAAGCCAGCTGAAGATTTACTTAACCGAGCTCCCCGGGGTGGGGAAGAAGCTGAAAGAAAAACTTATGGAAAAAGGGATAGATACCATTCAGGACTTGGCCCAATGTAGTATGGAAGATCTGACTGAAATTGAAGGAGTGGGTGATAAGAAAGCAACCAGCCTGATTCAAAAAGCCAGGGATTATCTCACCCCATCCAAATCATCGGTTTGACTTCTCCTCGCGCGAAGAAAAAAGGAAAATAAATATCATTTTTGACGGAATAGGATTAAAGATTTAGAGTTTTTCACCATATGTTATCTTAAATTGAGGTATTGATTTTGGCAAAGAAAAGAGTATACCAGTTAGCCCGAGATTACAAGATATCCAGCGAAGCCATGCTCAGCATCATAAGGGAGCTGGGCTATGAGGTAAAAAGCCACATGAGTGTGGTGGATGATAAGATGACCTCCTCCATAGAACAGAAATTCCAGAAGGAAAAAGAAGCGGTAAAGGAGGAATACGCCCGGAAGGAAAAGAAGTTGAAGGAGCGGGAGGAAAAGGAAGAGGTGGCGGTCCCTTTTGAACCCATTCGAAAAACCAAAGACATCAAGATTCGACGCAAAGAGCAGATAAAAAAAATAGAGAAAAAGCGCCTGGAGGTCAAGAAGAAGAAACCTCACTTTCTGGAGGTGAAACCCGAGAAAAGAGTGGATCGGACGGAAATTGAGCAGAGCATAAAGAAGACTCTAGCCTCCATAGATACCGGTCACAGGGTGAAAAGATATAAGCGGAAGCTTTTGCCGGATGCAGCAGGTCAGGAGGTCGAACCGACCAATATCATCCGGGTAAACGAGTATATCTCGGTGGCAGAGCTAGCCAGTTTGATGGGGGTAAAACCCGCGGAGGTGATCTCCAAATGCCTGGAATTGGGTTTGCTAGCCACCATCAATCAGAGATTGGATATGGACAGCATCGAGACCATTGCGCTGGAATTCGGATTCAGCGTGGAACCGGTCAAAGAGATCGGATTGGAGGAAGAGGGGGAAACGGAAGAAGAGGAAGATTTAAGAACCCGACCCCCCATCATAACCATCATGGGACACGTGGATCACGGAAAGACCTCTCTTTTAGACTACATTCGGAAAAGCAACATAATTGGCGGAGAATCTGGGGGGATCACCCAACATATCGGGGCTTATGAGGTGAAGGTGTCCGGAGGAAGCATCACATTTCTGGATACCCCCGGACATCAGGCTTTCACCTCCATGCGAGCCCGGGGAGTGCAGATAACAGATATCGTGGTATTGGTTATAGCAGCGGATGACAGCGTGATGCCCCAAACCATCGAAGCCATCGATCATGCCCGGGCTGCCGGAGTGTCCATAATAGTAGCCATCAATAAAATGGACCTGCCCCAGGCTAAGAGCGAGCCGATCAAAAGTGAGCTGTCCAAGCTCAATCTGATGCCGGAGGAATGGGGAGGTTCGACCATAATGGTAGAGATCTCCGCTAAAACCGGCAAGGGGGTAAGCAAACTGCTGGAGATGATTCTGCTTCAAGCCGAGATGATGGAACTAAAAGCCAATCCTAACCGGAAAGCACTGGGAGTGGTGGTTGAATCAGAAATAAGCCGGGGGAGAGGCACCACCATCACAGTTTTGATTCAAAAGGGGACCTTGAGGATCGGGGATCCCTTTGTAACCGGACCACACTATGGCAGGGTGAGAGCTATGTTCAATGAAAGAGGTAATCCGGTGGTGGAGGCGGGACCATCCACCCCGGTACAGGTATTAGGTTCTTCAGGAATACCCCAGGCCGGGGATACCTTCATTGTTACAGCAAATGAAATTGAGGCCAGGGAGATTGCCAATAAGAGGATGCGGGTAAAAAGAGAGCAAGACATAAGGCAGGTAAAAAGGGCTTCCTTGTCCGACATCTACGAACATATTGAAGAGGGGAAGATCAAAGAGTTGAAACTGATACTCAAAGGAGATGTAGGGGGCTCAGTCGAGGCATTATCCGATACCCTGGAGAAAATCTCCACCCCAGAGGTGAAGGTCAGAGTGATTCACAAGGGGATGGGCTCCATCAACGAAAGCGACGTCCTCTTGGCAGCAGCTTCCGATGCGATCATCATTGGATTTCACGTCCGGCCGGATTTCAGAGCCAGAGAACTCGCTGCCAAAGAGAAAGTGGACATAAGACTTTATGACGTGATATACGAAATCGAAGCGAACATAAAAAAAGCCCTGGAGGGCCTTTTGGAGCCAGAGATCACCGAAACCGTCTTGGGCAGCTCCGAAGTCAGGAACGTATTCAAAATCTCCGGCATAGGACAGGTGGCGGGCTGTTTTGTTCAACAGGGGAGTATAAAGAAAGGCGGGAAAGTCCGGGTCATCCGTGACGGGGTGGTGATCTACGACGGGATCGTTTCCTCCTTGAAAAGATTCAAAGACGATGTCAAGGAAGTGACCAACGGACTGGAGTGCGGGATCAGAATCGAAAGTTATAATGACGTGAAAGAAGGTGACGTTCTGGAAGCTTATGAAGTTAAAGAGTTAGCCCGGAAGCTGGATTAGCTTTCAGCCAAAAGCCATATGGATCAAAACCATTGAGTTGATAACAGCAGAAAAAACATATAAAACGTAAAACATTCTCCCATGGTGGTCGGCATAGCCAACATTGAGATTCACATTCCAGAAAGCGGGTCGTTAAAAAGCAAACGTCACTTCCTTAAAAGAATAAAGGACCGGGTAAGAAACCGATTCAACGTCTCCATAGCGGAAGTAGATCATAACGATCTGTGGCAAAGAACCACCCTGGGGGTTTCGGTGGTAACTAACGAGCAGCAATTTGCCAATCAGGTATTGAGTCAAGTGGTTGAATTTATAAGCCAGGAACAGGGGATCCAGATATTGGATTATTCCTTGAATTTTCTATAGAAATAATTATAGACCTCAAGAAAACCGGAAGGTGTGATTTTAAAATCTAATCGCTTTTAATCAGCTAAATGTTAATATGCAATTTCAACGAAAAGACCGGGTGGGAGATTCAATCAAAAGAGAGGTCTCCCTGATGATCCAGCAAGAGCTCAAAGATCCCGGCATCGGATTTGTAACCATCACCGGTGTGGAGGTTTCTGCCGATCTCAAACGTGCCCATATATACTATAGCATTCTAGGGGATGAGGAATCCAAGACAAAAACGGCCAAGGCTTTGAAAAGAGCCTGCGGCTTTGTCCAGCACGAGATCGGAAAAAGGTTAAGGCTCAAGCATGTACCGGAGGTGGAGTTCCATTTCGACGGATCGGTGGAATATGGCACCCGAATCGAGGAGCTGATCCGGAAGATACACCAGCAGGACGAAGCCAGCGGGAAGGAAACCAACTTATCTGAAGAGAAAGAGGAATGAAGGACCATTTGGGAAATATATCCGATATGCTGCTAACAGCTAAATCGATTCTGATCACCTCTCATCGTGATCCGGATGGAGACTCCATCGGATCGCAATTGGCTTTGGCGGAATTGTTGGGAAGCCGGGGGATGAGTTTTTGCATCATCAACCAGGGGGAATTGCCCAATAAATATCGATTTTTGGATCCACAACGGAGGATTCAAAACTTGAATTCCACCACCAGGACGCAGAACTCCAAAATGCCTTTCGACCTGGTTTTTGTGCTGGATTCCACCTGCTTAGAACGTATCGGGGAGGCGGGAAAGTTGATCACACCCGGAGCAACCATGATAAATATAGATCATCATCCGGATAATGAGAGATTCGGCACTTTCAATTATATAGATGAGGAAGCTTCTGCCGTGGGGGAGATGATCTTCTCGCTGCTTAAATATTTTTCATTCCCTATTACCGCTCCGGTAGCCACCCAACTTTATGCGGCCATCCTTACCGATACGGGTAGATTCAAATTTTCCAATACCACCCCTTTATGCCTGAAAACGTGTGCCGAACTGGTAGAGGGGGGAGCTGATCCTCGATATATAACCAATCAGATATATTTCAATTATTCTCTTTCTTTTTTGAAGCTCTTGGGATCGGTGCTCTCCCATCCCAAAATACTGTTCGGAGGGAAAGTCTGCGCCATGATCATAAGACAGGAAAGCTTGGCAGAACTGGGAGTGGAGCCGAACGAGATGGAAGGGGTGGTGGATTATACCCTTTTTCTGAAAGGAGTAGAGGTAGGGTTGCTTTTCACCGAAAAGGAAAACGGAAAAACCAAGGTGAACCTCAGATCTCAAAACGAATACGACGTCTCCAAGGTTGCGAGTATTTTTGGGGGAGGAGGACATAGAAATGCAGCCGGCTGCACCCTGGATCTGGCTTTGAAAGAGGCTCAGCAGATCATTGTCGAGCGGATTGGAAGGATATTGAAAAATGAACCTGTCGGGAGTTTTGGTAGTTGACAAACCCAGGGGGATGACCTCCCATGATGTGGTGGACTATCTGCGGAGGATTCTAGGTACCCGAAAGATCGGGCATGCGGGCACCCTCGACCCCGGAGCGGATGGGGTTCTGTTGGCTTGTATAAATAAAGCCACCAAGGTGGCGCAGTTTTTGACCCAATATGACAAGGAATACGATGCGGTGATAAAGCTGGGGGTTACCACAGATACTTATGACGGAGAGGGAAAAGTACTCCAGATCAAGGACGATTTGGAAATAGGATGGGACCAAATAAGGGATGCAGTATCCTCATTTGCAGGTCGGATACAGCAGGTGACTCCTTTGTATTCTGCGGTAAAGTACCAGGGGAAACCTCTATACCAATACGCTCGGGCGAACGTGAAGGTCGAGCCAAAGAGAAGAGAGGTGGAGATAAAAAGCTTGGAAATACTGGATGTAAAAATGCCGCTGGTGCATTTAAGGATCAATTGTTCTAAGGGAACTTACATAAGGAGCTTGGCTTCCGAATTAGGGGAGAAGCTGGGATGTGGGGCATACCTTTTCTCATTGCGAAGAACCAGAGTGGGTCCCTTCAAGGTAGATGAGGCTTTAAGCTTGGAGAGTATCTCGGATATTCGGGCTGCCGGTAGAATTGAAGAGATCTTATTACCCATAGAGAAAATCATATCCGATCTTCCTTCGGTAGTGGTAGAAGAGAATTTTGCAGACAAAATTCAGCATGGTCTTCCGCTTAAATCCTCTTCGGTTCTATCCGTAGAAGGGAATTTTGATGTAAATCAGACTATCTCGGTGAAAGACAAACGAAAACGGATCATCGCTGTCGGCAGAGCCTTAACCACCGCCGGGAATTTTCTGGATTCAAATTACGATAGCAGACTGTTCGAATACCTGCGGGTGATATAGAAAATAGTTTAAAAGTTCATGGGTTCAAAAGCTCAATAAAACAACGTTATGCACGTTTGTTTGGACATAAGAAAAATAGAGTACCAGCCTTTTGATAAACCAACGGTTACCTTGGGGAGCTTTGATGGATTACACCGCGGTCACCAGGCGATACTCAAAAGGATGATCGAAAAATCCAAGGAGAGGAGACGAACGGGAGTGGTGGTTACCTACGAGCCCCACCCTCAAAGCGTAGTGGCACCTGGGGATGCCCCCCTGCTTTTGACCACCTTGGAGGAGAAGGTTAAACTTCTGGAAAAGCTGGGTGTGGAGGAGACGGTGGTGATGAATTTTGATCAGGATTTGAGGAATTCCCCTCCAGAGGATTTTATTAAAGATATTTTGGTAGACAAGCTGAATGTGGGTGAGCTGGTGGTGGGAAACGATCATGCCTTTGGAAGAAATAGAAGCGGAGGTATCGGTTTATTGAAACAAGCTGGTTTCCAATATGGTTTTGAGCTGGAGGTAGTTCCAGCCCTGTTTTTGAATGGGGTCCGGATAAGCAGCAGTCACATCAGAAAGATGATGAAGACCGGAGAGTTCATTGAAACTATTGCCATGCTGGGTCATCCTTATCCTCTTACCGGACAAGTGATCCCGGGAAAGGGAAGGGGCAAAAACCTGGATTATCCCACCATAAACCTAAAGATAGATCCCAGAAAGCTTCTTCCGGTGGATGGAGTTTATTCTGCCCGGGTGAAACTGGAGGACAAAAACTACGTAGGAATGTTGTATATAGGTCCCAAGCCTACTTTCGGTGAAGTGGACCGATCGGTGGAAATCCACGTATTTGGTTTGGAAAGGGACGTGGTTGGCTCCCAAGCCGAAGCGTGGGTTGAAAATTGGGTGAGGGAGCCTAAATCATTTTCGGATGCAAGACATCTAAGAGAACAGATAAAGTCCGATGAAAAAGTAATTAAACACATGCTTCAATCAGATTTATCGTAAGTAGATTTAACTACATCCATAAAGGAGGATATTTTGCCGCTCACCAAAGAAAAAAAGGAGATGCTGGTAAAGGAATACCGGATGCATGACAAGGATACCGGTTCACCGGAGATACAGATAGCGCTTTTGACCGAAAGGATCAACCAGTTAACCGAACATCTTAAGAAATCCAGCAAGGATTTCAGCTCACGCCGAGGGCTTTTGAAGCTGGTAGGCAAAAGAAGACGTCTTTTAGATTATTTGAAGGATACGGACCTGGATGGTTATCGAAAAATAGTGGAGCAGCTCAGCCTGAGAAAATAATTAACGAAGTGACGATGATAGCTGGAAGCCGGGGCATGTCGAAGGACGACTTATTCTGACTTTTGGCACAAGATAGGAGCAATTAATGGAAGTAAAAGTACAAGCAGATGTGAACGGGAAGATTTTGAGCATTGAGACGGGCAAGGTAGCCAAACAAGCTCATGGTGCCGCCATAGTTCGTTTGGGAGATACAATGATTCTGGCTACTGTGGTAGAAGCGAAGCCGCTGGATGAGCAGCAGGATTTTTTCCCTTTGCTGGTCGATTACCGGGAAAAGGCTTATGCTGCGGGTAAAATCCCCGGAGGTTTTTTTAAAAGAGAAGGACGTCCCAGTGAGAAGGAGACGGTGAGCGCCAGGTTGATCGACCGAGCTTTGCGACCCTTATTCCCCGAAGGTTATTTCAACGAGGTGCAGATCATGGTAATGGTTCTTTCCTCCGATCAGGAAAACGATGCCGACGTACTGGGATTGATCGGCGCCTCAACCGCCCTCAGCATGTCGGAGTTACCATTCTACCAGCCGGTGGGAGCAGTGCGGGTGGGGAGATTAAACGGAGAGTTCATAGTAAATCCCACCTTTTCCGAATTGGAAACCTGCGACATCAATCTGGTGGTAGCAGGAACAAAGGAATTCGTCAATATGGTTGAAGGGGAATGCCGTGAGGTTTCGGAAGGGGAACTGCTTTCCGCTCTGGAGTTCGGGCACAAGCAGATACAAAAACTGGTAGAATTGCAGAAGGAGCTATGCGTACAGGTAGGGAAACCTAAACCCCAGGTGGAGGTTCCGGTTATAGAAGATGAGTTGATGGAAGCGGTAGTCGCCTTGGGATTAGAGAAGATAAAAGATGCCAATCGGATATCAGATAAAAAAGAACGCGAGGAAAAGTTATATGATCTGTCCGATACGATTATGGCTGAACTGGCGGAGAGATTTCCTGCGAGTGAATCGAAGATTAAATCCATACTGCAGGATTTTGAGAAAAAGGATCTGCGTCAGATGATATTGGACGAAGGCAGGAGAACCGATGGTCGGACAGCAGATCAGGTAAGACCGATTACCTGTGAGGTGGGAGTTCTTCCCCGGACCCACGGATCGGCTATCTTCACCCGGGGGCAAACTCAATGCCTGGCGGTTACGACTTTGGGGACCAAGATAGACGAGCAGAGAATCGACGATCTGGAAGGGGAGTCAACCAAAAGCTATATGCTGCATTACAATTTTCCCCCTTTCAGCGTGGGAGAGGTGAAGCCGGTTCGGGGACCGGGCCGAAGGGAGATCGGGCACGGGGCGCTGGCGGAAAGAGCCATCCAGCCGGTCATCCCCAAGGAGGACGCCTTCCCCTATACCGTCCGGATCGTCTCGGATATATTGGAATCAAACGGCTCCTCCTCTATGGCTACGGTCTGCGGAGGAACCTTGGCTTTGATGGATGCGGGGGTTCCGATCAAAGCGCCGGTGGCGGGGATTGCCATGGGACTGGTAAAAGAGAAGGAGCGATATGCCATCCTGACGGATATATTGGGGGTGGAGGATCATCTGGGAGACATGGATTTCAAAGTAACCGGAACCAGCACAGGGATAACCGCTTTTCAGATGGATGTCAAAATCTCTGGAGTGGATTTAAATCTTTTGGGAGAAGCCCTGTCCAAAGCCAAGGAAGCCCGGCTGCACATTTTAGGCATTATGGAAAAGACTATCGCCCAACCCAGAGCGGAGCTTTCCGCTTATGCTCCCCGGATCATCATCATCAAGGTGAAACCGGATCAGATTGGCGCGATCATTGGACCGGGGGGTAAGATGATCCGCAGCATCATCGAACAGTCCGGAGCCAAGATCGACATCGAGGATGACGGTTCGGTGTTCATCGCCTCCGTCGATCAGAAAGCTGGTGAGTTAGCTCAGAAGATCATTCTCCAGTTGATCGAGGAGCCAGAGATAGGCAAGATATACATGGGCAAGGTTAAAAGGATCACTCCCTTCGGGGCGTTCGTGGAGATATTGCCGGGTCAGGACGGACTGCTCCACATCTCGGAGATCGATACCCACCGGATCAAACAAGTGGAGGACGTCTTAAGTTTGGGGGATGAGGTGAAGGTGAAGATAATTGGAATCGATGCGGAGGGAAAGATAAAGCTATCCCGAAAAGCTGCCTTTGATCAGAAGAGCAAATAAGGTGGGCTTCTGGTTTCTGGTTAGATGGCCAGACTCTTTAACTGGATCCGAGGGGAAAGTCCAAATGGTAAAACCAGCCATTTGGATTTTGTCTAACTATAAGGGAAGAGAGAGTCAGTCGAAGCGCTATCGTTTTTGAAAAGGTGGAATCAAATTGAAAGAGATCTATAAGAAAACCATTTTGGATAATGGCATACGTGTGGTTACCGAGGAGCTGGATGCGGTCCGTTCCATCAGCATCGGTGTGTGGATAGACGTAGGTTCCCGGGATGAGGATAGGGATGAAATGGGGGTATCCCATTTCATTGAGCATATGCTGTTCAAGGGGACTAAGAACCGAACGGCTAAGGAGATAGCGGTCTCTCTGGAATCGGTGGGGGGTGGCTTGAATGCATTCACCGGACGGGAACAGACCTGTTATTATGCCCGGGTTTTGGACGAGCATTTGGATATCGCCATCGACGTTCTATCCGATATCCTCAAAAGCCCACTTTTGAATTCCTCTCACTTTGAAAAGGAAAAAAAGGTGATCGCTTCCGAAATAAAGGAATTGGAGGATTCCCCTGCAGATTTAATCCACGACCTTTTGATGAGCACCATGTGGAAGGATAATCCCTTGGGCAAACCGATCATCGGGAGTATGGAGAGCGTGATCCAGATGCCCCGGGGAAAGCTGATCAGCTTCATGAAGAAAAATTATACTTGTTCCCGGGTGGTAATTGCTGCGTCGGGCAATCTTAAGCACAGGGATTTGGTGGAAAAAGTAAAACGTAAATTCGAATTCAGTTCCGATTCTCAACCGGTCAAATCCGGCATCAGACTCCCTCCAAGGGAGGCAGCCAGAATGGTGGAACAGCGCAAAACCGCCCAAACCCATGTCAGCCTGGGTATACCTCTCTTCCCTTACCGAGATCAGAGGAGATATTCTTCGCTGGTCTTAAGCAATATCCTGGGAGGGGGGATGAGCTCCCGTCTTTTCCAGACGGTCAGGGAACAACTGGGATTGGCATACAGCATCTACTCCTTCATTGATTTCTTTGAGGATACCGGCGTTTTCGGAATCTATCTGGGCACCTACAAGAAGAATGCGGTGCGGGTGATAGAATTGGTATTAAAGGAGATAGGGAGATTCAAGAAAAACAATCTTTCTACCAGAGAGCTTTCCAATGCCAAATACCAGCTGAAGGGAAATCTGATACTGGGGATGGAAAGCACTTCCAGCCGGATGAATCGTCTGGCAAGAAACGAGCTATTCTTGAACGATTATGTAGGAACGGATCAAACCATAGAATATATTAACAAAATCAAGCCCAAAGACATCATCGGCATCGCGGAGGAATTTCTATTACCAGATAAATTGTCCACGGTAGTGTTAGGCCCGGTGGGCAAAGATGCCTTGCGTCAGGTCGATTGGGGTATATTATAAGCTGAGAATAAAATCCAATAGGATAGAATAATCCATGCTATCGGTTATCGGGATATTGATATTACTAATAGTGGTATGGTGGTTATTTTTCTATGTCCGGTGGAAGATAAAATTTAGAAAACACTGCAAAGATGTAATTCCGGTTTTGGTTTTCCATCAGATCAGCGACGATTTTAGCTGGAGCATAACCCGTCAGACAAAAAATCAATTCGAAAGATGCATTCGATTCCTTAACCATGAGGGATATACAGCTACCTCACTATCAGAAACCTTCGACTCGGATTATAAAATAGACGGTAAGTCAGTCATGTTGACCTTTGATGATGGGTATGAGGATTTTTACCTGAATGCTTTGCCGGTACTGAAAAAGTATGGTTTTACCGCTTGTGTATTCATAATAACCGGATATATCGGGAAACAAAGTGAATGGGATTACAATTGGGGCAGATTTAAAAAAAGACACTTAAGCTGGGAAGAGATCTTAGACCTTTCCAAAGCCGGTTTTGAAATCGGCTCGCATACGGTAAATCATCCCGATCTAACCAAGATTCCCCGGCAGTATTTGAATTATGAGTTGCGGGTATCCAAGGAAACGCTGGAGGATAAGTTAGGCAAGAGAGTTGATATCTTATCCTACCCTTTTGGAAGATATAACCAACGCGTCCAGGATGAAGTGGAGAGAGTGGGTTACAAAGGAGCATTTACCTTGAGCGGGAATCTAATCCGGAAAAGTTGTGATTCGTTTTCAATCCCCAGAATGGGGATCTATTTGATAGATTCGCCGTTGTCTTTAAAGATCAAACTGGATAAAAGCAAGCTGTTTGGGCTGGAGGAAATAAAAGGATGGATCATCAACCAGTTTCCGGGCTGGACCATTATTCTAAAAGGTACGCCGAACTATGGAAATAGGAAAACTGCCGTGAGGGTTTGATCGGACAGTCATCTTCAAAGGAGGGGATAGCATTCGATGAGAAGATTCATATTAAAATGGTTCGTCACCACCGTTTCGATCTTTATTGTAGCCAATCTGTTTCACTTGATTCGGTTCGAAGATTTGAAGGTTCTGATCTTGGCTTCATTAGTTTTAGGCATACTGAACGTTATTGTGAGACCGGTGCTGATTTTATTGACCCTGCCGATAAACATATTAAGCCTGGGTCTTTTTACCCTGATCATCAATGCTTTCCTTCTTTATCTGGCTTCGGGAATAGTGCCGGGTTTCGAGATCACCAGCTTCTGGAAAGCATTCTGGGCAGCTTTGTTGATCAGCATTGTTAGTGCCATGATAAACTTCATTATTCACAAGGAATCCAACGTTACCATACACTACGTCAATAAACAGATTTGACATCATTACTTTTAAGATACAGTCATGATCACATACAAAACATAAACGCTTAATCGTGGAATGCCCATGAAATTCAACTATATCGAAGATATCTCAAAGTTCGAAGGACAAAAGGTAACCATCAAAGGCTGGCTGGCTAATAAAAGTTCTAAGGGAAAGATTCACTTCCTCTGGATTCGAGACGGAACTGGCATTATCCAGGGGGTGATGGTAAAAGGGGAAGTCGACGATCAGATATTTGGATTATACGATCGGCTTACCCAGGAATCATCCCTGGAGGTGAGCGGGACGGTAAGAAAGGATTCCCGGGCTCCGGGAGGTTTTGAGCTGACCCTTTCCGATTTGAAAATAATCCAAATTGCCCAGGATTATCCCATTACACCCAAACTGCACGGTTCAACGTTTCTGTTCGATCACCGACATCTTTATCTAAGATCAAAACGACCGCATGCCGTTTTGAAGGTGCGAAACGAACTGATCTGGGCTATCAGGGAGTATTTTTACAAGAACAGATTTGTCTTAATTGATACTCCCATACTGACCGGCGCTGTAGGCGAGACGACTACAACACTGTTCGAAACGAAGTACTACGATGAGGGCAAGGCTTATTTGGCGCAAACCGGGCAGTTGTATCTGGAATCCGCCATAGCCTCATTCGGGAAAGTCTACTGTTTTGGCCCCACCTTTAGAGCAGAGAAATGCAAAACCAGAAGACATCTGAACGAATTCTGGATGATTGAAGCAGAGGAGGCTTTTTATGATAACGATAACAACATGGATCTACAGGAGGATTTCACTGTTCATATAGTAAACTGGGTTTTGGACAAATGCCAGGACGAATTTAAGGAGATGGAAAGGGATGTCTCTGCATTAGAAAAAGTGAAAAAACCCTTTCCCCGCATCTCATATGATGAAGCTGTGGAGAGATTACAAAAGGCGGGAAGTGGAATCCACTGGGGTATTGATCTGGGGGGAACGGATGAGACCATCCTCACCAAGATGTTCGAGCGACCGGTTTTCGTATACAATTATCCTAAATCTTGCAAAGCGTTTTATATGAAGCCCCATCCGGAAAGAAGGGAGTTGGTTTTGTGTTCAGATCTTCTCGCTCCGGAAGGATACGGGGAGATAATCGGAGGATCCGAAAGGAATGATGATTACGACAGCCTGGTCGAAAGGATAAAAGAGGAGAATCTTCCTCTGGATGCATACAAATGGTATTTAGAATTAAGAAAATATGGATCGGTTCCTCATTCCGGCTTCGGTTTGGGGGTGGAGAGAACCGTCACCTGGATATGCGGTTTGTCGCACATAAGGGAATCGATTCCTTTCCCAAGAACGATTTACAGATTATATCCATAAAACCTCACCCCCTTTTATCCCCCACTCCATGAAATGGAGAGGGGGCTAAAGTGGGGAGTTAAATCAAATCCAAAGGTGTTAAATTGAAGGTTTATCCATTTAAAGAGATCGAATCCAAGTGGCAGGGAATCTGGGAGGAAAGAAAGATCTTCCAAGCACCGGATCATCCCCAAAGGAAATATTATCTGTTGGTGATGTTCGCTTACCCATCGGGTGACATTCACATGGGGCATTTCCGGAATTTCATCATTGGTGATACAGTAGCCAGATACAAGATGATGAACGGATACCAGGTGCTGCACCCTTTTGGATGGGATGCTTTTGGATTGCCCGCAGAGATCGCTGCCATAAAAAGAAAGATCCATCCCAAGGAATGGACATTGCAGAACATTAAAATCTCGGATGCCAGCCTAAAGAGATGCGGGATCAGCTTTGATTGGAGCCGGGAGGTTATCACCTGTCTGCCAGAGTACTATAAATGGACCCAATGGATGTTTCTCGAATTATATGAGAATAATCTGGCATACCGGGATATCTCCCTGGTAAACTGGTGTCCGGGATGCAAAACCGTACTGGCCAATGAGCAAGTGGAGCAAGGGAGATGCTGGAAATGCGAATCAGTGGTGGCGGAAAAGGAACTGGAGCAGTGGTTTTTCCGCATCACCGCTTATGCCGAGAGATTGCTCAACGGTCTGGATAAGCTTGTTAGCTGGCCCGAGAATGTAAAGACTCTACAAAGAAACTGGATCGGGAAGAGCGAAGGAGTGGAGATAGATTTCACTATAGAGGGTACCAACAAGAAGATATCGGTTTTCACTACCCGACCGGATACCATCTACGGGGTGACGTTTATGGCGATCGCACCGGAAAATAAATTGTTAAGAAGCCTGAATATGGATTCGGCACACAGAAAGGCGGTGGAAGAGTACAAACAGATGGTAAGCACCCGATCGGAGATCGACCGTTATGCAGCAGGGGAGAAGGATGGGATCTTCACCGGGATCTATGCGATAAATCCTCTTTCCGGTGATAAAATCCAGCTGTGGGTGGCAGATTATGTCCTTGCCAGCTACGGAACGGGAATAGTAATGGGAGTTCCGGGGCACGATCAAAGGGATTTCGAATTCTCCAAAAAGTATGGGATTCCGATTAAAGTAGTAATTCAGTCATCGAGTTTTAACTTATTGCCAGATAAGATGAAAGAGGCATATGTTGAACCCGGAACCATGGTCAACTCAGACATATTTAACGAAGTATTTTCTACCGAAGGGATAGATAAAGTAAATCAATATGTGGTTGAAAAAGGTCTGGGGAGACTAAAAACCAATTATAAGCTGAGAGATTGGCTTATCTCCCGTCAGAGGTATTGGGGTGCGCCTATTCCCATGATTCATTGCGAAAGATGCGGTATAGTGCCAGTTAACGAAACAGACCTACCCGTCCTTTTGCCTGAAGGGGATATCGATTATGCTCCCAGGGGACGCTCCCCTCTGGCTGATTCAAAAGAGTTTATGGATGTAAATTGTCCCAAGTGTGGAGGAAAAGCCAAAAGGGATTCTGATACCATGGACACTTTTGTATGCTCGTCCTGGTATTTTCTCAGATATACCGATCCGCATAACCCGGATGAGCCATTCTCTAAAGTAAAAGCCAGTGAATGGCTGCCAGTGGATAAATACATCGGCGGGATCGAGCATGCCTGCGGTCATCTAATATATTTCAGATTTTTCACCATGTTTCTCCATGACATCGGATGGCTTTCCGTGGATGAGCCCGTATTCGAGTTATTCAATCATGGGATGGTGCTGGATGACGAAGGTAAGGTCATGTCCAAATCGACGGGAAATGTGGTTTCACCGATCGACATGATCGATAAGTACGGAACAGATGTGTCCAGAATAACCATGTATTTTGCTGCTCCTTCGGAGAGAGAAATCCTGTGGAGTGAAGAAGGTATTACTGGGGCCACGCGATTCTTGAACCGGATATATAATTTTGCCCAATTAGCTCAGAGAAATCAGATAAATAACAATATCAAAACAGATGCTCTAACTGGCTCCGATTTAAAGGTTTACAAGAAGCTACATCAAACGATAAAAAAGGTACAAGAGGATATAAAGACTCTTCAACTTAATACTTCCATAGCCTCGATGATGGAACTTCTAAACATGATGGATGATCTAGACCCTTCGAATTCAAGAATTCTGAGAATCTGTGTAGAAACTCTAGCTCAGATTTTAGCTCCTTTTGTACCGCATCTCTCTGAAGAAATTTGGTCGATTTTGGGACATAAAGAGAGCATATTTAGGTCCAGTTGGCCCGAATACGATAAGAAAGCCCTGGAGGAGGAAGAAATAACGTTTGTGGTCCAGGTGAATGGTAAGTTGAGAGCATCAATTGTAATTCCAGTAAATACGCCTGAAGCTGAATGTAAAGAAAGGGCGTTAAGTGAAGAGAAAGTGAGGAAATTTATTGCAGGGAAAACAATAGTCAAGGAAATCTTCGTACCCAAAAAATTAATCAATATAGTGGTTAGGTAGGGAAGAGAGTAACTATTTAATGAAAGAAGGGATAAATTCATAAAGGGTAGTTTACATAATGTATCTTATTGGACGTAGTCTTTAGAGATTATAAGGTTCGTCGGTTTAAAGCGCTGGAAATTGCTACATCCCTTTCTTTTCATAGGAAAAGCGGTGCTAGAACTAGTGTAATAGTGCTTAAAAGCTTAATTAAAACGTGCAGCGATGGACCTGCGGTATCTTTTAAAGGATCCCCCACTGTATCACCAACCACAGCAGCTTTGTGTGCGTCCGAGCGTTTACCGCCAAACATTCCGGTTTCGATGAGTTTTTTGGCATTATCCCAGGCACCGCCGCCATTGTTCATCATATTAGCCATAAGTATTCCGGCGATGGTCCCGACCATCAAAAAAGCTGCCACAGCTTCTGCTCCCGGTCTACCCGTAGATACGGGAAGAAATTTAAAGGTGTAACCAAGAACCACCGGAACTATTATAGGTAACATTCCCGGGACAATCATTTCCCTCAATGCTCCCTTGGTTACAATGTCAACACAACGACCATAATCCGGTTTGGAAGTTCCCTCCATGATTCCCGGATCAGACATGAACTGACGCCGTACTTCGTTTATGACATAGTAGGCCGCTCGACCCACCGCCCGAATGGCAAAGGCGCTAAAAACGAAGATTAAGGCAGCACCGATCAGAGCTCCCACAAATACGTGAATGCGGGTTAAATCCACCTGAACGGGAATCCCGGTAACCTTTTCCACTTCATCCAAGTATGCGCTGAAAAGCAGGAAGGCAGCCAAAGCAGCACTACCTATGGCATAACCTTTGGTCAGCGCTTTGGTGGTATTTCCCACGGCATCCAATTTATCCGTTTTCTTTTTGATCTCTTCGGGAGCTTTGGACATCTCTATGATTCCCCCGGCATTGTCTGTTATGGGACCGAACGTATCCATGGCTAAAACGTAAGCACAAGGTGCCAGCATACCCATGGTGGCGATGGCGGTGCCGTATAAACCTGCTCCGCCTACATCGGGCAGAGCTGCCCGACCGCAATAATACGCTCCCAGCAAAGCAGCGGAGATGACGATCACCGGCATTCCGGTACATTCCAATGCTACAGCAAAGCCGGTGATGATATTGGTGGCTGCTCCGGTCTGTGACGCCTCGGCTATAGATTTGACCGGACGGAACTTGTACTCGGTGTAATACTGGGTGATGTAGACAAAAGCCAAAGCGGTTAAGAGACCGATAACCCCGGCAAAGAAAAACCACAGGTTGTTTCCCAAAAGCTTCCATACGGCTATATAGAAACCGATCATAGCCAGAATCGTGGTTACATAATAACCCCTATTCAATGCCTTCATGGGGTCCTCATTCTCTTTGACCTTTACCACCAGAAGCCCCACCATGGTTGCAATAAGCCCGCAGGCACGGGCAAACAGGGGAAATAGAATTGCCCCCAAGCCAAACTTGGGATATAAGGCGACGCCCAGGATCATAGCCCCTATGTTCTCCGCAGCGGTGGATTCAAACAGATCCGCACCCCGGCCGGCACAATCCCCGACATTGTCTCCCACCAGGTCTGCTATAACCGCAGGATTCCTCGGATCGTCCTCGGGGATACCCACTTCGACTTTACCCACCAGATCCGCACCCACGTCCGCTGCCTTGGTGTAGATTCCCCCTCCCAGTTGGGCAAACAAAGCCACAAAGCTTGCCCCGAAGCCAAATCCGACTATTTCAAGGGGAACATGGGTGGGATTCTGCATTCCACCGTAGAGGTAAAACAATCCCCCCACTCCCAAAAGGCTCATCCCGACCACGAACAGACCGGATACCGCACCACCGTGAAGTGCCAGTCTCAATGCCCGGTTCAAGCTGGTCTGCACTGCAGCAGCCGTTCTCACATTCGCCCGAATGGAAACAAACATTCCTATATATCCGGCAACAAGCGAACAGGCAGCCCCGATAATAAAAGCCAGGGTGACCTTCCAGTAGATGCTGGGACCTAAACTGCGGATATTGGGGCTGTTGCTGAATTTATAAAAAATCAGGATGACTGCCGCCAAGATCAGAGCCAAAAATATAATGGTGCGATATTGCCTTCTCAAAAAAGCCTCTGCTCCCTCTTTTATCGCATCGGAGATCTCCAGCATCTTGGGAGTACCGGTATCGGAACGAATTACCCTCCGGGCTAATCCGATCGCGAAAAGCAACGCCAAGATCGATATGCAGAAAATTATATAGATCATTTATCTCCCTTCTTCTGGTGGTAGTGTTAAAGAAGAATCATTTGAGAGTTTTCCGGATTTTTCATTCAGCAATCTACCCTTTGTCGATTGAACCTTTCATCCGACCTCCACCACCGCTTTCTATCAGGTTCTCCATCGTCTCCAACCCATAAAACGTAGTGGAAGCCATATCCCGAAAGATAAGCCGTTTCAAAAGATTTAATCAAAGTTTGATTTTATCTGCCAAATCGCCGATGAAGGGGATTTTCCAATCCTGTCCCTGAAGGGCAAAGAATATCCCGGCAGCAGCTGCAGCCAAACAAAGTAAGATAGCCAATCCCCAGAAAATGAAGTTGATTTGAGGCAGAAGAAAGATGGCTGCAATGATCTCGATGACGAAAAGGATCAGTCCCTGTTTTCCGTGTTTTACGGCAAAGGGATTCTCCCGCATCTTCACTAAGGGGACAAAACACATGAAGGGGATGTACCCTAATATCGCTGCCGCCTTCCCCTCCTCGATCAAATCCCTTCGTTTCTCTTCATCCATAATCGGCGGGGTGGTTTCTTTATTTTTCTGTTCCCCTTCGCCCGGTCCCAGAGTTTGCTCAGACATCCTACCTCCTGATTTACATTCGGGTCCTACAGTCCAACTAATATATATTTATTTACAAAACTTCTCAAACTTCCCAGAATATTAAAGCCTTGTTTTGCCCGGGCAGATCGAATTTTATGGCATCCATGCTAGGCCATCTCTCCATTTCATTCCCCTCCCTCTCCACTATCAATTGAAATTGAACCGCTTGTTTTTGCGTGAACTCAAGGAGGTGTATGGGGATTGCCAGTTCCATGATCTTGGAGAAAGCGAATTCCAGCTCAGCAGAAATCAGTTTCCATTCGTTCTCCTCGATCTTCCGGAAAAGAGAGGCTCTCCCCTGTTTAACGGAGACTTTATATCTAGATGGTTCCAAAATATCAAGCACTATCTCATAATTACCCTGTTGGAATTCCTCCGGGGAAACGGTCGGATCCATTCTGAAATAAAGCTGGTGGTCATCTGTTCCAAAATATATTCCAGAAATCAAAGAGGAGGTCTGATGCATGGCGTCACCCGCTTTTAGGGGATCATAGAATCCCGCTTGCTGCCATTCGTAGTAATGGGTTTTTTCTCCATCGATCACCGGATTAACGTAGCCGGTGGGTGCAAGAAAATAGGTGTTAATGAACTTGGCTTTGATGGGAAGATACAGTTCCTCCGGAGGATCCTGATCCATCAACTCGTATACGAATAGCAGGTGAGATCGGAACATACGGTCGAACTCCTCTATCCCCTCTGCCTGGTGCTCGTCTCCATACCACCAGTTCCAGTCACTGCCCTCCGCCACATATATCTCCTTCCATGCCTGCTGGAGGATTTCCTTAATTTCTTCGCTTTTCCCCTTTTGCTTTTCAAAATCGACCAGTGCATTCCGGGTTTGCGACAAAAGATCCCAGGCTAAATTATCCTCCGGATGTCCGATCCAGATCCTGAAGTTATGGTTTATCCAAGAGCCGGGAAAAAGGTGAGGCAGTTTAAGGGGTTGGGCTTGGGTCTTCAAGAATTCACTCACTGTGGCAGTACGGAGCAGCTTGTCGTCGGAGAGTCTGCTATAAAGCGCTGACAGAAAATCGTGACCATCATTCTTATAATATTCCCAGCAGTTTTCTCCATCCAGAATGATAACTGCAGCAGAAGATGACAACTCATCCTGGGGTATGCTGTTTCTGATCTGGTGTAATCGCCGGACAAAATCATCAGCAGCCGTCTCGGCATCCCAACTGGAGTAAACGAAACCGATCAGATCAGACAGGGTATGGTCTCGGAACAGTATGGATAGTTTTTCGTTTCCCACCTCAATCTGGTAAGATTTGTAAAGCGGACTGGACCTCTGGCTAGTACCCTTGCCATCCTCTCCCTTCTTCATCAACAGACTGAGATACAATATCTCCTCGTCCGTAGCTATCCATTTAATTCCAGATTTAACCACAAGCGGGACGATCGTTTCACTCACGCTTCCTTCCGGTGGCCACATGCCATTAGGTTTTCTTCCGAAGGTCCTCTCGTATAAATTGATTCCCCAGTCTATCTGGGCTTCCACATCCTCCGGATGAGAGAATCTGTTTTCCGGCAGCTGAATGTGCGGAAGGGCAATTTTGGCTTGGTTGGTGTCATACAACAAGGGCATGATGGGATGAAAATAAGGAGAAAAGCTGACCTCGATCTGCCCTTCCTCCTGCATCATTTTGTATCTGGGGAGGATTCTTCCCATTATCTCCCTTTGCTTTGAGATTAATTCTGCCTTCTCTTCCTCGGTGAAATTCTCCCCCTTTTTCATCAACCGGGAGATCAGGGCATCCCCTCTGAATATGGGATCTATCCAGACCAGATTGGACCAGACCTGCAGATCCAAAAAATCCTGGATTGTAAAATCGCGGATTTTGGATTCCGAGCCTTGGGGATCGTTACCCTTTTTATTCATAAGCTGACGATACCGGGGGTAAGGATGAATCATAGTAGCGGGATTGCAGCTGAAGAAACTTGAAAGCATCTTCACTTTTTCCGCTTCCGTTAAGTCGGTGGCAGTCCTTTCAGTAAGAAGCAGATGCTCGTCATAAACCTGATTCTCTGCGTAATCTTGGATCTGCTCAATCAATGAGGGGACCAGATTAAAAGTTTGGTGTATTTGAGGGAATTCCTCCAGAACCGCTACCATATCGTAATAATCTTTCAATCCGTGCAGTCTCACCCACGGCATCTGATATCGGTTGGTCCTGGTGTCTTTATAATATGGCTGATGCATATGCCAAAGGAAGGCAACCGACAACGCCTTTTGACCTTTAACTATTGATTTTCCGGACTTTTTGAAAATCTCTTCCCCTTTTGTGGTCATAGTGAATTATTTGAATACCTAGGATATCGGTTAGAGATATTCCGAAAACTGTATCTTGGCTTGATAAACCTCCCTGGAGTCGGGATATTCTTTGATCAATCTGTTCAGCATCTCCCTGGTTTTATCGTTTTGACCCGCCCTGATGTAAGCATCAGCCGCCTTCAGAAGGTACTGGGGGGATAAGAAACCTTGGGGATCCATCGAAACCGCCTTAACATAGTTATCCCCCGCCAAAAGGAAACTTCCTTTCTGCATGTAACAATCCGCAATCCCTGCCTGTGCCGATGCCGCCATGTTTGGCTCGTTTTTGTATTTATCCAGTGATTTCTCAAAAAAAGACTGTGCTTGGTTGTAATCCTTGGCATAATAATAAGCGGAAGCCAATAAAAACGTTGCCCGTTTGGCACTTTCCGTGCTGCCATATTGATTGATTACCTTTTGAAGATCACTCACCGCCGTTCCCAATTCTCCGGTTTGAAGCTCCATCCCTGCTTTTCCCAACAGGTCAGCGGCATTCTCTTCCCTTTTGCTTTTGGATGAAATAACAAAAAACACTATCACCCCTACCAAAATCACCCCTCCCGCCACCATCAACACCTGATTCAAGTGTTCCCGGATCCATTCGTTCAACTTAAAAGTGAAGGTAACAAACTTGTCCTCTTTTATCTCTTTTTTGGTTATCCTGTGCGGACACATTCAATCTCTCCTTGTTTGAAAGCCACATGATTACATTTAAAGCACTTGATCCATCTGCCGGTTATAATAGATCTTTCCTCTTTTGATTTTTAAATTAAGAATAAATCTGCATTACGCAAGTGATTTCTTTAATCATTAGAGGATATCAGGAATTCAATGGGCTGTTTATGAGTGAGTCTATTTTACATAAAAAAAGCGAAGTCCTCCTCCCGTCATCGAGCGGGGACTTCGCTTTTTTTGTTTAATCTATGTTCCTAGAAGAAGCCGGTAAAACTAATCATAATTCGACTGTAATGGATACTGGTTTCCTTATTGGAAAAAGTATGTTTATAGCCCTCCTCGAGGAGTTTCTTATTCCCCCGGTCAAAAGTGATCCAGGCAGTAGAGGTCTCTTTATTAACATCGGGATAGGTGGCATATTCCAGCGTAAAGTCCAGTTTTATCTGAGTCCAAGATAAACCAGTTCCCACGGTTATTATGTTTCCGCTGACCCAGGATCCCTGCTTGGTTCCGTTGTTGGATTGAACAAAAGCTGGTGTGTAAAAAGTGTCGCTACCGACGATATATTGATCCGTTCGTAAATATACTTCGCTTGGATTAACCGATGAAGTAAAGGGCTGAGGATCGTTTCTGTATCCCAGCCTTAAAGGCACTTTTCCGTATTTGGTGTTGAGAAGGTACTCACCACCGATCCGGAACTGGGTGGTGTTACGCCATTGTATGCTGGATACAAATGGCGGGGTTGCACCTTCTTTTCCCCACCACTCGCCGGTTACGTATCCACCAGTTGTTACTTCTACATCCTCAGGATTTGCAATATTCCTACGGTAAGTGATTTCGGTTTTGGAGTAACCTCTATATTCCAAGTCTGCAGATAAGGTCAATGCGTTCAGCTGATATGCTCCCCCCACCCCGATCATGAGAGGCATCTTCCACTTACGGTCCGTTTTGAAGAATGGCGATCTCAGAATGGACTCGAAATCCAGAATCACTCCGTCTTCAATGACATCAGTGTAAAGTTTCACGTCATTTTCTTCTTTTAAGGTGAAGGGGGTCTTCACTACTGCTCCCAGGCTGAATTTATCATATTTATACATGGTGCCTATCGTGGCATTGACTCCGGAATAATCGCTTTTGATATGGGGACGGAATCTATAACCGTTAAGACCGGTTGTATCATTGAACGGATAAAAGAAATCACCATCGCTGGTGAAGTTTCCGCCATAAACATTAACTCCCAATCCCAGAGAAAGAGATTTGTAGATCTTTCCGGCGAATGAAATGTTTACGCTATTTAAGCTCCCCGTAATATTTTCGATTATAGGATCCAGAGGATAATTGTAAAGGGTATCGTATCCGGTTTGCTCTGGGTTTACGAATATTGCCATATCAGCGATCAAAAAGTACCTGTTTTCCTGGTAAATGTCAGCCAAATTCTGGAAAAGCACGCTTCCCACCAACTCCTTTTCCTTGATCTTGAAAGGAATGGCAACGCTGGCAAATGAGATGGCATTGTTGTCCCGTTTTAGCTTGTCACTGTACGACAGATCGAGACCATTGGCTGAACTGGTGAAATCAGACCTGCGCATGTACGATCTGAAACTTAACAGCATCTGGGATTTGTCTGTCTGGGATAGCCCGGCCGGATTCCATGAAGCTGCACTGGGATCGTCGGATATACCCAGAAAGGCACCTCCCATTCCCCGGGCTCTTCCTCCGCCACCCAGAAAGTTATAGTCAGTCAATTGAAACGGTGAGAGAAGGAAATTTTGTATGGTGAAATAATTTGAGGTGTCCGCTTCCACTCCGGGTCCAAAATTCTGTTCACCCCAGGCGTAGACGGAGGTTAGCCATAGGAACAACATTATTAGAACCGAAAACTTTGACCGCATTTTATCTTACTCCTTGATGGTTGTTAGGTTTCTTTTACAAACTTGCCTCGTTTAAGCTTAAAAAGCCAAAATCGAGTATAAATAATATCGGTTCTCTAATTTCTTGTCAAGCATATTTTACAAGAATATTTTCTTTTTTTAAATAATCCCTTGTTTTCTTCGTGATATTAATCAAAATAGCAGGAGGTCGGACAACAATTATAAGGCGAGTTTTATGAAATTACTTCCCATCCGCAGAATATTGCGAAGCTATCTGTGGTTGATCAGACACTCCTGGTTTAATATAGGCTATCTTATATTATAAAAGACAGAAAAACAAAAATACAGCCAGGATTGATACTCAGATAAGATTTGCTAATTTCTTACGGATTCAGATAAGCCCTTTTAGGATTAATTTGACCTCCTTGGTTCCATCCATGCTTTTTATCTCCAATGTAATCTCGGTCCCCTCCTCTTTATTTAACAGTTCTCTAATTTGCTGAAGTGAATAGCTGCTGGCAGGTTGGTGATCAATGGAGAGGATTTGATCTCCGGCTTTTATTTTTGCCTTTTCCCCCGGAGAATCCTTTATAACGTCGTATACCTTGATGTCCTCATCCTGCTTCATCAACAGCAGTCCGCTCATGCTGTATTTGTCGGGCATATCGAAGTTTTTGTTTTTTTCCAAGATCATCTGATTACGGGGATAATCGAATATAACAATGAATCTTTTCAATATCCCACCTCCAATGTTCCCTGCACTCTTGGTGGTGGCAAATGCACCTTCTTCGGCCAAGGAAAAACCGCAAACCGGTGAATCGATGGTAAAATTACCTATTTGAAAGCTTTTGATTCTGGCGATTACGCCCTTATTCGCCCCACCCACCCCGAAACCTGATGGAGCATCCAGATATGTCGGATATTTCTTCAGCAGTTCGTGTTCCCGGACAAAGGGAGCATGTAAATCCAAACTGCTTCTGCTCCCCGTGTCTATTCTAAATATACCTTCATATTCACCGTTGATCTTGGCCGCAACCTGCGGGGTATTCCCTTCAATGGTGATCGGTATTCTCTCTCCTGGACCGGAATAGGTAAAACTATCAGGTTCCCAGACGGTGAGTATCTGGTTTTGGTAATCAATCCCGATTGTAAATCGGTTGAGGAAATCATAACCTAAAATTCCATCAATTGGCATGCCGTCATACACCTCTAATTGATTCAGCTGAATGGAGGCCATCTTCTGATCCACAAGGGTCAAATCTCCCACCTCGATCGAGTCCACCTGCAGAAACGAAGCATCGGCAGATCCACCAACTCCCTTGGCTTCCACCTTACCAACGGTTTGAATCCCCAATTCCTCGGCTTGGGACAGATCCAGGCAGTTTGCTCCCGCTCCCGTATCCAAAATAAAGCTCAAAGGGGGAGAATTATTGATCTTAACTTTCAGGTAGATATGGTTGCTTACCAGATCGAAAGGAATCCGGGTAGATGCCGCGGAGTTGGTGAATCTATAATCTTTACCCCCTTCCCTGGGTTTGAGAAAAAGAGTATCGTTGAGCGGAAGATTCACACTCATCCGCTCGGTTTCGATGTACATATCGTACTGTGGTTTGCCAGTCGTCTGGTGAGACAAAAACGGCATCACTATACCATCTACCTGGCGATAATCACTCAAGAAAACTGTGAGCGTCTCTTCATCCATGGGCTCTTGATACTTATCTATAAGGAAGGTTGAATCGTTTAGGAAGAGTTTTCTGGGTTCGGCCCCCTCCGGAGTGACTTCCACCACGTAGTATTTGCCCTCTTCTTCACCTATTAGCTTAACGCTTCCTTTTCCCCTTTCCGGAAAAAGATAGGCGTAGGTTTCGAAGTAAAGCTCCTGGTACATTTTTTCCATTTCGTATCCCACCAGCTCCCTGACTTTCCCGTTTTGATCCTTCATCCAGCATTTCTCGCCATCACAAGCCATCGACTGTTTAAAAATAGAGAAATCCGCATCATTCCTCATCAAATTTGGCTCGCTCCACCATATTTTCACGGTTCCTTCCAATCCCCCCACCTTCATTTTGGCTTCTCCATATTGTGTTTTGACCCGGAGTAGATTTTCCTTTCCCCCCAAAGCATCCATATGCTTTTGCAAAATCTCGTCTAAGTTCTGGGAAAAGGCAACGTCAATCCAGCCATAAAATAGTAACGATATCGCAACAAAAGAGACGACAAGCCTTTTCATTTTTCCTCCCTGTCTTGAGTTTAAAATTATCCGTTTGCTTTTTATCCGCTTCATCCGTTTAATCCGTTGACCATTACTCAAAACCGTCAATAACATAATACGTCTCTTCTTTCGAAGAGTCCCTAACCATAATTTAAAATTTTATATGCTGTTTCAACTGCATGGAAAGACAAATATGCTTGACAAGTATTAAAACAGATGTTAGAATCTGATGACGCATGTGGCATTATTATTCATAAGGGATTTTGTTATAGACTGAGACGGAGACTGCAGCAGAAAACTCGGTTTCAGTCTCAAATCTAATCTCAAGGAGCAATCAGATGAACAAAGAATTCAACAAGCTGGCAGATGAGATTTTGGAGTTTCGTTGGAAAGATAGTCCGGCGGAAGCTACTTTTTCCGGAATTCATAAATATGATGACCAGTTAGATAAGACCGAGTCTGAGTTTCGAAGACGCCATGTTAAAAAGGCAAAAGACTACTTGAAGAAAATGGATACATTCTCGCCCGAATACAAGAGTCATTCGAAAAAGACAATTCTATCCATAGACGAGCAGATGGATTGGATAGTGTTGAGGAATTCCCTTGATGTTGAGATCGAAGAGGAAGAACATATACGCTGGTTCACAAGGTGTGCACTTGTATACCCGCAATTAGTTTTGATGGGCTGTTACATTCTCATTTTGCGTGATTTCGCTCCCTTAAGCCGGAGGATGAAACCCGTTTTGGGAAGACTGAAACAAGTTCCCCGCTTAATCAAAGAAGGCGAGGAGAATTTGAGAAAAGGAAAAGATATTCCCAAAATATGGACTCAAATCGCCATTGAGACTACGGTCAGTGGTAGGGAGTTCTTTAAGCAGATGATACCTCTCTTTGCGGAAAAGGTACCTCGTCTGAAAAAAGAGCTTTTAACTGCCAATCAGAGGGCACTTTCAGCTTTTGATGATTATGAGGAGTTTCTCAAAAAGTGGCTTCTTCCCAGATCGAGTGGTCGCTTTGGTATAGGAAAGGAGCTTTACAATTTTTTTCTATCAGTCCACCACCAGCTTCCATATGATGCTGATGATCTTTTAACTATCGGGAATAGGATCATCAAACAGACACAGGCGGAGATGAAAGTTTTGGCTGAAAAGATAAACCCCAAAAAGAGCTGGACCGAGATTGTGGCTGATTTAAAGAAGAAGCATCCCACTAAAGAAAACCTGTTAAAGTTCTACAAAAAGGAAATGGCAAGAGCCAGGGACTTCGTAAGGAAAAAGGATTTGGTGACTATTCCCAAAGGCGAGAGTCTGTCTGTAATAGAAACTCCAGTTTTCCAGAGACACACCATGCCTTACGGTGCATATATCCCCCCAGCCCCATTTGAGAAAAGACAAGAAGGAGTTTTTTGTGTGACCCCAATAAACGAGAAATTACCTCGTGAGCAACAGGAGGAACAATTACAAGGACACAACTCTTATGGAGCAAAGGTGATCGCTTTACACGAAGCTTATCCTGGGCACCATCTCCAATTGGTGCATTCCAATAAAGTAAAATCAAAGATCAGGCGTCAATTTGGCACTTCGCTTTTTGCCGAAGGATGGGCGCTCTATTGTGAAGAGCTGATGTATGATGAGGGATTCTATACCAAGACAGAAACCCGACTGCTCCAACTGAAAGATCAGCTTTGGCGTGCTTGCCGGGTGGTGATTGATGTCAGCTTAAACACTTACAAAATGAGTTTTAATCAGGCAGTAGACATGCTGGTGGACGTGGCAAAATTAGAAAGGATCAACGCCATTGCAGAAGTGAAAAGATATACTTACACTCCCACGCAACCCATGACCTATATCATGGGGAAAATTGAGATCTTAAAACTGAGGGATGATTTCAAAAACCGTACAAGCAAGGTTTTCAACTTAAAAAGATTTCATGATCAGTTTTTAAGCTATGGAACGATCCCAATTCAAATGGTTAGAGAAAGAATGCTGGAGGTTTAGATGTATTTGCTCGATTTATCGAGCTATGACGAGCAGCGTTATTCTTTATAGTGTCAGGTCCTCCTGACCTGACGCACTGTCAAAAGCGAGGTTGTAGTTAGTCTATGCAACCTTTCGCATTCTAAAGAGTACGGCTACAAAATCATCTCCTGACAAAACAAAAGAACATCAAAAGAAATGGAGTAAATCATGCCGCATTATAAGAAACTGATCGGAAAGAAATGTTACCTCTCCCCTGTCAGTCTGGAAGACGCAGAAAAATGGGCGGAATGGGACAACGATATGGAGGTAGCAATTCCCATGGGCGATGAAGCATATTTAGTTTCTTCTCCTGACAAAGAGAAAGAGGCGTTAAGTGAAGTTATAAAAAAACAGGACCCGGTATTCAATATAATAGATCTCAAAACTGATCTGCCCGTGGGGCGCTGTATGTTTTTTGCCGTAGATAAAGTCGATCGAAAGGCGATGTTCGGGATAAGCATCGGGGGAAAAAGCTATTGGAATAAAGGGTATGGTCAGGAAGCAACCCGGCTAATACTGGATTATGGATTCAATCTGCTCAATCTCAACAGCGTCATGTTGTGGGTATTCTCATATAACAAGCGGGCGATCAACTGTTACAAGAAAGTCGGCTTCAAGGAGATTGGCAGACGAAGGCAGGCAAAGATCGTCTGCGGTAAAAAATATGACATTGTCCTGATGGATATTTTAGCAGAAGAATTCGAATCTGTATATGTAAAGAAGCTCATTGATAAACAAGGCAAATAGAACAACGGTTCGGTATTCTTCACACATCTTCGCCACTATTTTTAGGTAAGAGATCGATGAAATCGGAGACTGAAGATTTTATTGTCGAGATAAAGAAACTTAGCTCTCTAACCGAGGCTGAGACTTGTGCACGACGAATGGCCAGCTCAGAGCCATGGATAACTTTACGCCGAAGCTATGAAGATTCTCTTGAAATACTCAAAGATCCATCCAAGGAAGTCTATTTGGCCATCGTCAATTATAAGATCATAGGGTTCATAATTCTTCAGATAAATGGTGCATTTGCAGGTTATATCCAAACTGTTGCTGTATTGCCAGAATGGAGAAGCAGGGGAATCGGAAGCAAGCTGGTCAAGTTTGCTGAGGAAAGGATATTCAAAGAACTCCCCAATGTTTTTATATGTGTCTCTTCATTCAACCGGAAAGCCCAAGAACTTTACAGAAGACTCGGATACGAGGTAGTGGGTGAATTGAAAGATTTTATTGTCTCGGGACACTCCGAGATTTTGTTGAGAAAAACAATTGGACCGCAGGCAGATTATAAGAAGAATAAGAAATAGAGGGTAACAATACTGGAGCCGAATGCTATGACTGGGGAAAATAAGTTCTTGAAATCACTTGGAATTTCCAAACCGACTTTGATACTTGACAAGAAAAGGGTTCTTCAGAATATAGAGAGGATGGTCAATAAAGCCAAAATATCCGGTGTTAGATTCAGACCTCATTTCAAAACACACCAATCAGGGGAGATTGGTAATTGGTTCAGGGATTTTGGAGTGACTTCAATCACGGTCTCGTCGCTGGATATGGCAAAGTATTTTGCCAAGCATGGATGGAACGATATTACGGTTGCCTTTATTGTCAATACCCTGGAGATAGATAAAATCAATGAGCTGGCGAGCAAAATCAAGCTCAATTTACTCGTCGATTCAGAGCAGGTTTTGTCTATTCTGAATCAAAATCTCAAACATCGAGTGGGAGTATGGATAAAAATCGATACCGGATATAAGAGAACCGGCGTGCAGTGGGATGAATTTGAAACCGTGCATTCTCTTGCCGAAAAGTTAAAAAACTCTACCCAACTTGATTTCCATGGACTGCTTACCCATGCCGGACATAGTTACCGGGCAAGATCCAAAGAAGAAATCCGGCAGATCCATAGTGAAACCGTTTCGAGAATGGTTGCGGTGAAAGAATATTTGAGAGAAAGAGGATTGAAAGCCTGTGAAATTTCGGTTGGCGATACCCCGACTTGCAGTCTTTCTGATGATTTCACCGGTGTGGACGAAATCAGACCTGGTAACTTCGTGTTTTACGATTTAATGCAGGAAAAGCTTGGCTCCTGCACCGAAAACGAGATAGCGGTTGCTGTCGCCTGCCCAGTTGTCGGGAAATATAAGGATCGAAACCAAATAGTCATATATGGAGGAACAGTCCACTTCTCAAATACCTATATATTTGATGAAAATGGCAGGCAAATATTCGGATACTTGACCTCTTTACAGAATGGTACTTTCGGTCCAATTTATAAGAATGCACCATTAATATTGTTGTCACAAGAGCATGGCATCGTTTCGGTCAATGAGAAGATATTCAACAAGATTGAAATCGGGGATTTTGTTTTAGTATTTCCTATCCACTCATGTTTAACCTGTAATCTTTATAGGGAATATCATACTTTAACAAGAGACGTTATTCCCCGTTTATAGAATTACAACTTTACAGACGATATTAAACCTCGTACCCTTGGCTTGATGAATCAAGCTACTACGGAAGCAAATGCAAAAATGAATCAGAGATTTTTTCTTATTTCCTCCAAATTAGTTTTAGCAATTGGAGCGATCTTAAAGAAATCGGATAGCTTGTCGCAGGCATATTCAGTGCAATAGGCACAGTTTTCAACCTTCTTCTCTTTTCCGCATTTCCTTATTTCACAAACCTTGCAGTAATTGAAAAGCTTATCCGTGTCAATAATACATCCCATACAGTTGATATCTTCGGGCTTCAGATCGGTTTTGAATTCCTTAGACCAATTCTCTGCAACCTTTCTTCTTTCTTCATCATCGTTTTTCTGCGTAGCGATGAACGCCGGACATTCGGAACAGGTCAATCCACATATGGCTACCATCTTTTCCATATACTCTCCTTTACTTGCAAATGAAGTGTTATAACCCGCACCTTTTATCCTTCTTCCCCCAGCGGAGAGGGAACATAGCATCCGTTCTTTCTTAAATCCGTTGGATCCTTTAATCTGTTGATTTCACTATTCCATATTCTCTCATCTTCAAACGAAGTGTATTTCTGTGAATTCCCAAAAGCTCGGAGCTCTTGTTCAAATTCCAATCAGTTTTCAATAAGGTATTCAATATGTGATTTTTTTCCATTTCTTTTAAGGATAAATCGAAAGAAGGAGGAGGCATTTCTTGGGATTTAATCAAACCGAAATACGGCAGATCGTTTTTATCTATCACATCGGTCCGCGAGAGCACCACTCCCCTTTCTATCACATTCTCCAGCTCCCGCACGTTCCCGGGCCAGTTATAATTTAAGATTATATCCTTCACCTCTGGGGTAATTCCCTTATCCTTTCTTCCGCATTTCAGGTTGACTTTCCGGATAAAATGATCCACCAGAAGCAGTATGTCCTCTTTCCTGTCCCTCAACGGGGGGATGAAAAGAGATATCACGTTAAGCCGGTAATATAAATCCTCTCTGAAGCTTTTCTCTTTTATCTTTTTTTCCAAATCCTGATTGGTGGCTGAGATTATCCGTACGTCTACCTTTACCGTCTCCTTGCCTCCCAATCTTTCGAATTCCTTTGATTCCAGCGCCCGCAGGAGTTTAACCTGCGTCTCTAAAGGTATATCTCCTACTTCATCCAAGAAAAGGGTGCCGCCATCAGCCAGTTCGAATCTCCCCTCTTTTCTTTTTACGGCACCTGTGAAAGCGCCCTTCTCATGTCCAAATAGCTCCGCCTCAAAAAGAGTCTCGGGCAATGCAGCACAGGAGACCGCAACGAATCTTTTATCTACTCGGTCGCTTAAAGCATGAATTGCCCGGGCTACCATCTCCTTTCCGGTCCCGCTTTCCCCTCGTATCAAAACGGTCGATTTAGTCTTTGCTACCCGGGAGACGGTATTCAGCAACTCTTTCATTCCTTTGCTGTTTCCAATTATCTTCAAGTCTTGAAATTTGCTTTCTAATTCCTCTTTAAGATATTTATTCTCCTGCAAAAGATGATATTTCTCCAGGGCTTTATTTATGTTTAACTTTAACTCATCGAGGTTAATCGGTTTGTTGACATAATGATATGCTCCATGCTTCATAGCTTCGACAGCAGTTTCAACGGTGCCATAAGCAGTCATCATGATAACCTGTATTTCCGGGTTCAGCTCCTTAAGTCTCTTCAGAAGCTCAATACCGTCCATACCGGGCATCTTTAAATCCAGCAGGGCTACCTCATAGAATTGGCTTTGAGATATTTCTATGGCATTTTGACCGGATTCGGCTGTAGTCACGCTAAAACCTTGCTTTTCCAAAAAACCGGCTAACTGCCTCCTTTGTGATTCCTCATCGTCTACAATTAATATTCTATATAATGTCATAATTCTCTCTTTACCAGTATAACAAATGATTGATCGAGGTATTCAGCTGTAGTAAACCGAATAAACATCCAGCTCAAGCTGTTTATCGATACTGTGAAATCACACCATGACTTTATAAATTATATTACAGGTAATGTGATTATGAAAGTCGTTCCCTTTCCTACTTCGCTTTCCACTTCTATTTTACCCTTATGATCCGAGATGATACGATAGGCTATGGACAACCCGATGCCTGTCCCCTTCTCCTTGGTGGAAAAATAAGGTTGGAATATGGTAGAGAGATTCTCTTTGGAGATGCCTACACCGGAATCCGTTATTCTGATAACCACGGTTCCTTTTGAATCATCTGTATACGATTGTACTTGTAATTTGCCACCTTCTGGCATGGCTTGAACTCCGTTCAGCATTATATTGAGGAGGGCTTTCTTCATCTCATCCGGATCAATTTTAAGCTGGGGAAGTCTATCCATTATTTTTATCACGTGAACTTTCTTATCCCTTGTATCCATTTCGACCAAGAGGATCAATTCATCCAGAAATTTGTTCATATCGGAGGAAACCAATGTCAACTTCTGTGCTTTGGCCAGGCTTAAAAATTGGTTGATGATGTTATCCAGTCTCTTGATCTCATCTAAAACCGTTTGGATGAAAGATAAATATTCCTCCTGGTCCTTCCGGGGTTCGAATTCAGATCTTAATCTTTGCACCGTTATGGAAATGGCGTTCAACGGGTTTCTGATCTCGTGAGCTACGCCAGCGGCAAGATTTCCCAGAGCTGAAAGCCGTTCTGCCCTCTTGGCCTCCTCCTCGTATTTCTTGAGCTCGGTAACGTCGTGTATCACCGCCACCGCTCCCCGGAATTGATTCTGTTCATCGAACAAACATGAGCTTCCTATCAGTAAATTCCTGCTGCTTCCGGAAAGAGTTTTGAAAACGGTTTCCACATCCTGGCTGGCCCGTTTTTTTTCCATGGTCTGCTTTATAAGACAGGGGTCATCCGGGAAGATCGAATCGTACTTTTGGCTAAGGGTATGGTTTCTCTTTATCCCAAACAAGTCCTCTGCCAACCGGTTCAGCATGATTATCCTCCCCTCTTCATCCACAGCCACCACCGCGCTGTGCATGGCCTCGAGTACGTTTCCGGTGAGGGTTTTTATCTCCTTATACGATCTGTCTAAAACGAAGTAGTTTTGATTGATTATCACGACTCCGATGATCAACAGGCCAAGGAAAAAGAGGATAACCGAAAAGAGCAGCATCTGCTTCTGGTAGCTGGAAACCACTTTTCTGTACCCATCTAGGGAAAGCCCGATGCGGAAAATACCCGAAGGTATCTCCTCCGATTGGAAGGCTTTTACCACCTCCAGAACATCTTTGCTATCAAATGAGGTGATTCTGCTTTTTGCCATACCCTCTGCCAATGCGCTTTGCAGAAAAGGATCCTGCCCTATTTTCAACATCTTTTCGACTTTTTTGGAGGCCAAGACTATCCCATCGATCGATTGAAGAACGATATACTCCACACCGCTCTCCTGGCTAATCCTCTGGATTAGGTATCCGATGCCTATATCCCTTTTAAAGTTGTCCATATACGCAGGCGAGGCGACCACCACGACCGCTCCCTGGTGGTTATATCTTCTCACTGCTGCGGCGTAGTTTTTTTCAGCCAGAAGATTTTTTGCCTCAATCCCAAAAACCTTCTCTTTTTCGTTTCCATCCAGGACGTCCATGATATAGCTAGTGACGGAGCCGGTTGAATCCAGATATATGGTCTCATCCTTTGGATGACTGCTAGACAGGACATCTGCTTTTTGATCCAAGATATCGATCCTCAAAAGATCGTTCTCTTCGACTATATTCTCCAGTTTAGCGTTATTCAAAACCCCGTCTTCCTCCATCTGGTTCACCAGATTGGCGATGTCTCTAAGCCTCTCCCCTACCAGCTCTTCCACCAAAGCGTTGGCCCGGACCGTGTTCTGGCTCGCCAGGATCAGGCTTTCCAGCAGGGCGGTTCCCTCCCTCTCCATCACCCTTAGCATGTTGGATTTGTTTTTCCTTATTCCAAAAAACGAGGTCAAAAAAAGGATAAGAGCCAAAAGCAGAGTGAGGATAACCACGTATCTTACTCTTATGTTTGCCAGAAACTTTGTGGTATGGGGAAGGGGCATTTTTTCTTAGGATATTTCTTACTGAAATCGGATTATCTCGAGATTCATATGGTGAAAAGAATCTTAAGCCTCGCTTCTGGTATACGGAAAAAGACGGGAATTTGTAATATTCGTAATGATTGACTTATGAACCAGTCGGGACCTTAAATAGCTATATGATTTTTAGCATCAGAAGTAACAGGGTGATGCTGAGTGAGATTAAAATTGCCACGGTTAACCAAGCCAATATATTGAAACCCTTGCCGTTGGTATGCTCACCCATGATTCTCTTGTTGTTGATAAGAATAAGCATGAATACCAAAATCACCGGAAGCACTACTCCGTTTATTACCTGAGAGATGAACATGATGGAGATCAGAGGGAGACCGGGCCAAAGCACCACTGCTGCACCTAAAAATATCAAAAGGGAATATAAACCGTAAAACATGGGGGCTTCTGAGAACTTCTTATCCACCCCCTCCTCCCAGCCCATCCCCTCGCAGACCACATAAGCTGTGGAAAGGGGAAGTATGGATGCAGCGAACAGGGAAGCATTCAACAGTCCAAAGGCAAAAAGATAAGAACAATACTTTCCTGCCAAAGGTGCCAATGCCAAAGCAGCGTCCTTGGCGGTCTCGATTCTGATACCCGCTTGGAACAAGGTGGTGGCACAGGCGACTATAATGAATAGGGCCACGATGTTCACTACAAAACTGCCGGAGATCACGTCCGCCCGGGAGTATTTGTAGTTTTCCAGTTTGATGTTTTTCTCTACCACCGCCGATTGGAGATAGAACTGCATCCAAGGGGCAATGGTAGTACCGATCACCCCCACCAGCATTCCGAAACTACCTGCGGTGAATTTCAGTTCGGGTGACAAGATGCCGGTTTTTACTGCATTCCAATCCGGCTTGGCTAAAAGGCCGGATATGATATAGGTGACGTAAAAAACGCAAGCTCCCAAAAACACTTTTTCCACCGACTTGTAGTTTCCCTTCAACACCAAAATCCAGACGAAAATAGCCCCCAACGGTACGGTGAGATACTTGGAAACGTTGAAGATCTCCAGGCTGGCAGCAATCCCGGCAAACTCAGCAATGGTGTTTCCCAAGTTAGTAAATATCAATGCTATCAAAAGATAAAAAGTTATTCTAACACCGAAGTGTTCCCGGATCAAGTCGGAAAGCCCTTTTCCGGTAACCACTCCCATGCGGGCGGACATCTCCTGGATGATAATCAAAGCTAGGGTGATAGGAATCAACGACCAGATCAGGGTATAGCCGAAGTTGGCTCCGGCGAGGGAATAGGTGGTGATCCCACCGGCATCATTGTCCACATTGGACGTTATTATCCCCGGACCTATCACTGCCAAAAAGATAAGCCAGGTTTTCCAGCGAGATGTGGGAAAAAGATCTTTTGCCATTTTAGAAAAACCTAATTTCTGAACCCATCCTCTTGTATTCCACCTCCACACAAAAAAGAGAGCACAACGTTAAGAATGAGATCGCGGGATTTATTCACCGAATTCAGGAAAGATTGCCTCCACTCCGTCGATAAGCGTTATAATTCCCTTCATCAAGTCGTTTTCGTCAACTACCGGTATAGCCAGAAATTTATACTTTTTGAATATCTCCGCGGCTGTTTTGACCGAATCATTGACTTTCAACTTGATTAAGTCTCTTTTCATAAAGCTGGCAACGGTTGAATCGGATGAGCGCAAGCTCAGGTCACGCAGAGTTATCACCCCCAGAAGCTTCTCCTTGTCGTCAATCACATAGATGTATGAGACGCTGTCCAGAGGTTTATCCGAGCCTCTGAATATCTCCAGTGTCTTTCCTACGTTATCGGTTTGTAGGCAATGAATATAATTAGGTGTCATGATGCTGCCTGCGGTCCCTTCATCAAAAGTTAAGAGCTCCTCCAACTCCTCTCTTTTCTCATCTTCCAGCCCTTCGATCAAATCCCGTTTCTTCTCTTCGGGCAGGTCCTGCAAAAGATCAGCCGCCTCGTCCGGCTCCATCTCTTCAATGATGTCAGAGGCGCGCTCCTCGGAAAGATTCTCGATAAGTGAAACCCTGGTCTGGTCATCTACCTCCTCCAGTGTATCTGCCTGGGCTTCGACGTTCAGGGCGTCAAATACGTAAGATCTTTTATGCCGATCCAGTTCCTCCAAAATATCGGCTAAATCGGAGGGGTGAATCTCGGAGAGGGTACGGTGGGTGACATTGAGCTTCAAAGCCTGCTTGTAGGGATCGTGAGACAAAGGCTGAATGTATTTCCAGGATAGAAGTTTATTGGGAATCTGATAAGCAAAAAGCCAGTTGGTGAAGATGTCCACATACTTGACCCAGCCCAATCTGCGGAATATTCCCCTGACTCCAAAATCGACGTGCACTAATCTCAATAGCCCTTCGGCCAGCAAAAGATGAAGGTCATTGACCCTCTCTACCTTAGCGCCATAAGTATCGACCACCTGTTTATCCAGAATCTCATCTCGGAGCAGGATCTCCTCCCCTTTCGTCTTGGTATGATTTAACGTCTCGCTTGGTTTTTCAGTAATCTGGTTTTCCGCGCCCGGCTTCAAGCTGATCACATGACCATTGATGCTTTCCACCGCATCCCAGGGAAAAAAGACGAACTTCTCCTTCCCTTTTTGCCGGATGCGAATTGAAACTACGGGAGGAAAAAGCTCCCCCAAACCCACCCTTAAATCTATCACCTTTCCGATTATCTTCCCTTCGGAATTGATTACCCTCCGGTTCAGGATATCCGAAAAGAAAACGAACATCTTCAAGGTTTCTTCTGAAATATTAGTCTTCATGATCAGAAAGCTTTATCTCCCCCAAAAGGAATAGGTTTGAACTATTTAACCTTTGAGTTCTAAACTTATTTCAGATAAAAATTACAAACTTCCCCACATATCTAATGATCGCCCTAATAGATCAACTTCTTAATTCCCCATAGAATCAAAAGCACCGGCCAAAAACGGACGATATCGTAATCCAAATATCCGAAATTGCGAAGCAGAATCAACCCGCCAAGCACAATTAGCACTAACCCCCAGAATATTTTATTGCTGGTGTGATGTTTGTTAAATTCGGACATATCCACCTCCTCTTGTTCGATGTATGCAAAATATGATAAACTCAAAATGTTGTCAATCAAAATAAATCTACCTAGATAAGACGAAAATCCAGCTCTCGGAGTTGCATCCGAAAAGTATCCGGCTATATGCCATATCTAGATTTTTCAGGCATGATGTGTTAAATTTCTAGAGGGAACTGCCGTAGTTTATAAATGAGCACGTGATTTTCAAGCTGCAGGAAAAATAAATTCCCATCATAAAAAAGTTGACTTTATCCGATAGGGATTTATATTTGGAATCTATCTTGGATGGGTTTATTTATCTTTCTATCAGAATAAAAGGAGAATAGAATGTCAGCCGAATTGGATATTACCATCGATAATATCAAGGAGAAGTTGGGCAAACTAAAGGTGTATCTTTGATCTGGAGGGAAAAGAGAAGAAAATCAGAGAATTGGAAAAATTATCGGCAGAACCCGGTTTCTGGAATGATTCCCAAAAAGCCCAGCTGGTGCTAAAAGAGATCAGTGAGTTGAAGAGATGGTCTGAAAGATGGCAAAAACTCCACCTGGAAGCTGAAGAGATCACCTTGCTTAAGCATATGGCGGAGGAGGAGAATGATGCTCAAGCGGAATCGGAAGTTAATGCCGACCTTTTGGAATTGAAGAAGAAGCTGGATGCTTTCGAATTTCAGACGGTTCTCTCCGGGGAGGATGATGCCAAAAATGCTTTATTAGCCATTCATTCCGGAGCTGGCGGAACCGAATCGCAGGACTGGGCGCAGATGCTTCTCCGCATGTACACCCGGTGGGTGGAGAGAAAAGGCTTTAAATATGAAATCATTGATTTTCTGGCCGGGGAGGAAGCCGGGATTAAGAGCGCCACACTGGAGATAACCGGCGATTATGCTTACGGCTATCTGAAGGGTGAGAGCGGGGTTCATCGGCTGGTTCGCATCTCCCCTTTTGACGCCAACCAGAGAAGGCATACCTCGTTTGCCTCGGTGTTCGTGTATCCGGAGATTGAAGACAATATAACGGTGGAGATAAAGGACGATGACATAAGAATTGAGACATTTCGGGCTTCCGGAGCCGGGGGGCAGCACGTGAACAAAGTCTCATCCGCAGTGCGGATCACCCACATGCCCACCGGAATAGTGGTGCAATGTCAATCCGAGCGCTCGCAGTTAAGGAATAAAGAGAATGCCCTGAAGGTTCTGAAAGCCAGGTTATACCAGCTATACAAGGAGGAAGAGGAAAAGAAGTTAGAGAAACTGGAAAGTCAGAAGAAGAAGATCGAATGGGGAAGCCAGATCCGGTCTTATGTGTTTCATCCCTACACCATGGTCAAAGATCACCGTACTAATGCAGAGACAGGAGATGTTCAGACAGTGATGGATGGGGAGATAGATCAGTTTATAGAAGCATATTTAAGCTCAGGAGAGAATAAAGATTAAGAAAGAGGTAAAATTCATCTTCAAATAAGTTATTTATTTTAAGGGTTCTGTGGTTAAAGATGCAATGAATCAAGGGGGTTTGAATTTAAAGGTGCAAAAAGTCATCTTCCACTCGAATCCTTGAACCCTCGAATCCCTGTGCTCTGTTTAGGAGATAAATTCTATGATTTGCTGGAAATGCGGACAGACCGTGGAGGTGACAGAAAAAATCCTAAGAAAAGACACCTGCCCCCATTGCGATTCCGATTTACGTTGCTGTTTTAATTGCAACTTCTACGATAAGGAAGCTTATCACCAATGCAAGGAGCCGGAGTCGGAATGGGTGAGGTACAAGGAGAGGGGGAACTTCTGCGATTATTTCCGACCCAAGCAAGCTTTTTTTAAGATGGAGGAAAAACCTCTTACTAAAGAGGATTGGAAAAAGAAATGGGATTCCTTTTTCAGGGAAGAATGATTGCTTCATTACGAAAATAGTTCTCTAATCATTTCACATAAACTCCGATAATATACATCGATCAAATTTGGTATGATTTTTATACCTTTCTCCCTGTCCTCTCTCTAAAAAAGGAGAAAAAGGATACTAAGAGGTGAGGTTATGAGTTTAATTTATCATGGTTAGAATGGAAGGATACACCGAGCACTCCCAGGATACTCTACAGTATGCACAAGAGTTGGCACAAAGCAATAGCAACCCCCAGATAAAGGTCGATGTGAAAGACGATAAAATAGTGTTTCAATAAGGGAATATAGCATTTCAGAGATTGAGTCTCTTTCCCCGATTTGAACTGGATACAGATTTTAAAATAAGATCATTTCTTTTCCAATTAGCTGAAAGCGGACTCGTATAATGAATAGTAAAATGATTAATGGTTTTGGACTGTAACAAGAAGGAGGTTCAATAAATTGAAGAACATCCTATACCTCATGATGACCTTTATGGTTGGAGTTTTAATATTCTCCTGTTCCTCCAGTTCAAAGAACCTCAAAACCGAACAAACACTTTATACCGAAGCTCAAAATTTTTCAGAGAAAGGTGATTTTCAGTCTGCCATAAAAACTTACGAGGATTTATTGAAACTCTATCCAGAGAGTCCGCGGGCTTATAAGGCGCAATTTCTGATTGCCTTTGTATACTCGGAAAATTTAAAAGATTACCCAAAAGCGAAAGTTAATTACGAGATGGTTATTGAAAAATATCCCCATTGTGATCTGGTGGACGACGCCCAATATATGCTAAGTACCATGGAAAATGATACCCTCCCCATTGTTCCGGATGTGGGTGAAACACCATCCGATTAGACGGAACGAAGGAATATTTGGTGACTCATACTTAGCGAATACCGTTATTGCCAACTCAAGAACATCAGCATCTGAATTTGTTTAGGCGCTGATGTTTTTTCTTGTAATCTTTTAGTTGAACCGCCAACCAACAGTGTGATGAGGTAGCAATTTGCCGGGAATTGCCGGAATCGTTGATCTCGAAGGGAAAATGGATTCGAAGGAAAAACTAGACCGTATGTTGCATTTTATGCAGCATGAGCCGTGGTATAAGGTTGTAAGGTTTTGCAGGGCACCCATTGCTCTGGGAAAAGCTACGCCTGGGATAATCGACCCGCATCCGCATCCGGTCTTTAATCAAGACCAGTCATTATGTCTGGTGATGTATGGAGAGGTTTATGATTACCGGTGTGATCTTGTCAAGGTTTTCAACCAAACAAATCGAATCACTGGGGAGTCTCCTCCTGCGATCATTCTAAAACTGATAGAGAAGAAAGGAGTAGAGATCGTTAAAGATCTCAATGGCTCCTTTATTTTGGCCTTGTGGGATTTTGGCAAAAAACGATTGACGATTGCCAACGATAGATTTGGATTGAGGCCTCTGTATTATTACTGGCAAGATAATATCTTCATATTTGCTTCAGAGATGAAATCGATTCTAAGCAATACTGAGGTAAAAAAGGAAATCGATCTGGAGGGAATAGCCCAATTTTTCGGTTTGAATTTCATTATGGAAGATAGAACCCTGTTAAGTCAGGTAAAGACATTAGTACCCGCTTCTATTCTCGCAATCGAAAACCAGAAAATCAGCCATAGGATATACTGGACATTAAACTTGCAAGAATCCGAAAAAAGTTTCAACAGAAAGGAAGCCTTAGATCAAGCACATTTCTTGGTAAAGCAAGCGGTTAAGCGTCAAATCAAAGATGAAATCCCCAAGATTCTGTCTTTAAGCGGGGGGTTGGATTCCAGAACGATCATTGGAGCCATCGCTCAACTGGGATATAAAATCCCCACCTTTACCTTTGGCCTTCCGGAGTGTCCGGATCAGAAGCTGGCTAAAGCCATTGCCAATGCCTGCGGGATAGAGAATCGCTTCTTTGAGCTTTCACCGGATTATCTAGAAAAGTGGGCAAAGAAAGGAGTTTGGTTAACAGAAGGGATGAGCAATTGCGTGAACTATCACGGTATTGAGTTTACCCCGGAAATTAGAAAGAATGCCCAGATAGTATTAAATGGATTCGGGGGAGGAGAGCTTTTTGGATTCCTATCCCTGCCCACTGCAAAACTTCTGTACCAACAAAATTCAATTCATTGGGTGGATTGGTTTTTTCGCAGAACCAATAATCCTTTTTCCTTGCCTGAACAAAACAAGCTTTTTCAAAAACACTACTATTTACAGATGAGGGATTCGGCATATCAGTCATTCGTTAAATTGATCGACGACATCCCGGCCAGTTCTCCCTTCAACAAATTTTATTATTTCAAGTTAAGCGTGCAAGCTCCCAAGTCGTTCCTGTATGGCCTGTTGCAGGATAACGATTTGGTGGAATATAGAACCCCCTTCTGCGACTATGATCTCGTGGATTTTGTCTCCACCCTACCGCCGAGGGAAAAAACACTGGCAGTTTTCTATCGCCGTTTATTGACCGAAAAGTTTCCACCTCTGGGTGCGATTGCGTATCAAAGAACTGATTTGCCGGTGAGTGCAAGCACTGCCCGGATTATTTTTAGAAAGATGAAGGATAGATTAAAAACGAAAATCTTTAATTCCCAAGCGGACGAACGCAGATATTCTGACTATGATGATTGGATGCGTAATGAGCTCAAGGACTTTTTAATTTCAAATCTTCTTAATGAAAGGTTCTTTGGCCGAGGGTATTTTAATCCCGATTATGTTAAACACATTTTGGAACAACACTTTTCTGGAAGGCAAAATCTTTCGCTGAAGATAGGAGCACTTTTAACCTTTGAGCTCTGGCATCAGCTGTTTATTGATGGAATCGTAAAACCTTGAGGAAGGCTGATAAAGGAATTGTCCTAGGTCGACTTAACTTAATAAATAAACCAGAAAAACCATACAATTGATAAAAGTGCATAGTTTTTGCTTGACAGAATGATTTTATGTGTTATAATAGAAAATTTGTGGAAAGGAGCATTAAATGAAAACCTATACACCCAGCATTACCGAGATAGAAAGAAAATGGTTTATAATCGATGCCAAGAACAAGATACTGGGCAGAGTGGCAACCAGAACAGCCGGACTGCTTATCGGGAAAGGTAAGCCATACTTTACCCCCCATCTGGATGTGGGTGATTTTGTGATAGTGATAAATGCAGACAAGGTGATCCTTTCGGGAAAGAAAGAAAACATAAAAACCTATTACCGCTACAGCGGTTATCCGGGTGGTCTAAAATCTACGGTGTTCTCTAAATACCTTAAACAGAAACCGGAAGAGCTTTTCCGGGATGCGGTTTGGGGTATGCTCCCCAAGAACAGACTGGGACGGAAGATGTTTTCCAAGCTTTTCGTTTATCAGGGAAAAGAGCATCCACATCATGCCCAGATGCCGGAACCAATAAAGATATGATTAAAGGTTACTGAATCATAGGGAAACATTAATAATAGAAATTACAGAATATAAAGGGAAAATCACTTCAGAGGAGGATAATTTGACAACAGTAGTATATCAAGCCACTGGAAGGAGAAAGACGTCAGTAGCTATGGTTAGGCTGATGCCGGGGGAGGGTAAAATGCTGGTAAACGGCAAACCGATGAATAAGTATCTAACCAAAGAAGACCTGATGATCCTGGTGCAAAAGCCTTTGGAAATAACCGGAATGACGGGAAAAGTGGATTTAATCTGCTCGGCACGCGGTGGCGGTCTTACCGGTCAGGCCGGGGCGATTCGCTTAGCTGTAGCCAGGGCTCTGGTTAAGATGAATGAGGAATACCGGAAATCCTTAAAAAAAGCCGGGCTTCTTTCCCGGGACCCGCGCATGGTAGAAAGAAAGAAGTACGGACAGATCAAGGCTAGGAAGAGATTTCAGTATTCCAAGAGATAGAGTAAACTATTAAATACGCACACCGGCTGATCCAAAAGGCGGGTCTGCTTATAGTCATGGGCAGCGCCCCAGGAGAAGACGCCGGTGGAGGCATAACCAAAAGGAGATACATGAACATCACCATCAAAGATCTGCTGGAGGCGGGGGTTCATTTTGGGCACCAGACCAAAAGATGGAATCCCAAAATGAAGAGGTTCATCTTCACTTCCCGGAATGGCATCTACATTATCGATCTGCAAAAAACCCTTGCTTGCCTGGAAATGGCTTGCCAGAAAGTCAAAGAGGTGGTAGGCGAGAACAAGAGCCTCTTATTCGTGGGTACAAAAAAACAGGCTCAGGAGGTGGTCAAAGAGCATGCGATTAGATGCGGCGCCTACTATGTAACCGAAAGATGGCTGGGGGGGATGCTGACCAATTTTCAGACCATCCGGCAGAATATAAAACGACTCAGGGATCTGGAGAGCATGCGGGATGACGGTACCTTTGCCAAATTAACAAAGAAAGAGGTGCTGAAACTGGAAAAGGAGATGGGTAAGCTGGAGAAGTTTTTAGGCGGGATCAAGGAGATGAACCGACTGCCGGCTTTACTTTATGCGGTGGATGCCAAAAAAGAGAGAATCGCCGTAGCCGAAGCTAAGAAGCTGGGCATCCCCATAATTTCCATCCTCGACACCAATTCCGATCCGGACCCGATCGATTTTCCCATAGCCGCTAATGACGATGCCATCAAATCCATCCGGATCATCACCCACCAGATAGCGGAAGCGGCGTTGGAAGCTCAGAAACTAAAAGAGGAAAAGCAGGAGATAAAAGAGAAAGTGTGAGTTGTTATATAAGCCTGCTGATTTATTATATAACTATAGTATAGAAGATCATGTTTAGGGAGGATTATTTTAATGAACATCACAGCTGAACAGGTTAAACAATTGAGGGAACAAACCGGCGTCGGGATGATGGATTGTAAAAAAGCGTTGGAGAAATCCGACGGTGATATGCAAAAAGCCACCGACTACCTGCGGGAACAGGGAATAGCCAGAGCGACGCAGAAGGCTTCCCGGGTGGCCAAGGATGGTTTGATTTATTCCGACATTCAAAGCCAGGATAGATTGGGATTGCTGTTGGAGCTTAACTGCGAAACCGATTTTGTAGCCCGGACCGAGGATTTCAAGCAATTAACCAGGGAGATAGCCGGTTGGATTATCCAAAATCGCCCCAAGGATATAAATCAGGTAATCGATTCGTTGAAGGAAAGAATGGATCAAGTCATCGCCAAGCTGGGCGAGAACATCACTGCCAAGCGATTTGCCCTACTGGAGCTCAACAACCAGACCCGGGGATTAATCCAAAGCTACATTCATCCGGGAGATAAATTGGGCGTTTTGGTCGAACTGAAATGTCAGACCGATACGGTAATCCAAAACCCGGAATTCAGAACTTTAGCCAAGAATATCTCCATGCAGATAGCCGCTACCAATCCCCTGGTGGTTACCCGGGATAAGTTGGATCAGGAGATACTCGAAAAGGAAAAGGATATCTACAGGACTCAGGCTAAAAACGAAGGAAAACCAGAGAAGATTCTGGATAAAATAGTGCAGGGCAAACTGGAGAAGTATTTCCAGGAAGTCTGCCTTCTGGAACAACCCTTTGTGAAAGATCAGGACCGTTCGGTAAAAGATAGAATTATCGAAACCCAAAAGAGTCTGGGTGAAGAGATAACTGTGGGAGAGTTTGTCCGGTTCAGATTGGGGGACGAAACTGGTTGTACTGAGATCGTCTCCCATTAACGGACCACAGCAGGATTAATGCAGGTGGGACATCCCGCTATTCGATTGACTTGGGTCAATGAAACGAGTCGAACCGCATCAGGCGGGAAATCACCCCTAACGTTCTTTTTAGATTCAACAAATTCCAGAACACAAAAAGTCCGGTTTAATCACCGTGGAAAAGCCCATTTACAAGCGGATCCTTCTGAAACTGTCGGGTGAAGTATTTGCCGGAAATCAAAGAGAGGGGATCATAGATCCGGAGGCGATTGCTTATCTCTCCAAACAAGTTCAATCCGCCAAAGGGCTGGGGGTCCAGCTGGCTGTCGTGGTGGGAGGGGGCAACATCATCCGGGGCCAGCTGACCAAGCTGGGAACCATAGACCGGGTATCCGCCGACCACATGGGGATGCTTGCTACCATCATAAACGCTTTAGCCCTCCAGGCCGGTTTGGAAAATCTGGACATGTCGGCTCCGGTGATGAGCGCCATCAACGTCATCACCTTGACCGAGCCATACGTCAAAAGGAATGCGGTGAATCACCTGGAAGCGGGAAAGGTGGTCATTCTTGCGGGCGGGACCGGCAATGCTTATTTCACCACCGATACCACCGCAGCGTTAAGAGCCACCGAGATTGAAGCGGACGTGTTGATGAAGGCCACCAAGGTGGACGGTATCTATGACGCCGATCCGGTAAAGCATCCGGCGGCAAAAATGTTCGATCAGCTTTCTTACCTGGAGGTATTGAACCGGAAGCTCAAAGTGATGGATCTTACCGCTATCTCGCTCTGCATGGAGAACAATCTACCAATACAGGTATTCAATCTTCAAAAAGACGGGAATCTTAAAAAAGTTCTACTGGGGGAGAAGATCGGAACTAAGGTGTCCGGATAAAGAAGCTAAACCGATTTTCCAATCCGACTCCCAGCTTCATACCGGACCGAATAATTCAGCAGATAAGACTTAACCTATAAATTAAAAAGGCAGGAGTATATGGAACTTAAAAAAATCTATGCCGAGACGGAAGATAGAATGAAAAAAGGGATAGAGGCGATCAAAAAGGAGTTTGCCTCCATCCGAACTGGCAAAGCCACCACCTCGCTTTTGGATGGGATTAAGGTGGATTATTATGGTACTCTTAGCCCGCTGGCTCAAGTTGCCAACCTGGCTGTTCCGGATCCCCGGATGATCGTCATTCAACCCTGGGAGAAGAAGCTCATTCCGGAGATAGTCAAAGCTATCCAAAAGTCGGATTTGGGATTAAATCCGCAAAACGACGCCAACGTGATCCGTCTGCCAATCCCTTCCTTAACCGAGGAGAGACGCAAGGATTTAGTCAAACTGGTTAAAAAGATATCGGAAGATGCTAAGGTCGCGTTAAGAAACATCCGGCGGGATTCCAACGAGGCTTTGAAAAAAGCGGAGAAGGAAAAAACTATCTCGGAGGATGATTCCCGCAAAGGTCACGATCACGTGCAGAAGATTACCGAGGATTACATCGAAAAGATAGAAGAAATTTTAAACAAAAAAGAAAAAGAGATCATGGAGATTTGATTCCTACCATGATCTTTGGTGCTTCTAACATTAGGATTGTTCCCCATAATACATACCCTTCCAGTGAGAGTAGGTGGTATTAATTGTCCAAAGATATCGAGAAGCTAAAAAATGCTATCTTAAAAAAGGGGAACCTTCCGGTACATATTGCCATAATCATGGATGGCAACGGAAGGTGGGCAAAAAGGCGGGGGCTTCCCCGGATTGCAGGTCATAAGGCGGGGGTTAAGGCGGTAAAAAGGGTGGTAGAAGCTGCAGGGGAATTAGGAATCTCCGTATTAACCCTCTATACATTTTCCCACGAAAACTGGAAAAGACCCAGGCAAGAAGTTTCCGCCATCATGAAGCTCTTGTACGAGACCACCAAGAGGGAGATCAACGAGCTGGACAAAAACAACGTGAAGCTGATCACCACCGGAAGAATCGAGGAGCTTTCCCCGCTAAGGCGGGACATTCTGGAAAAAGCCAAGGAACAAACCAAGGACAACACCGGCTTGGTCCTTAATCTCGCTTTGAATTACGGCGGAAGAACCGAGATACTGGATGCGGTTAAGCACATTGCCCAGGAAGTGAAGCAAGGAAAGCTAGATATAGACGACTTGAATGAAGATAATTTCGCCAAATATCTTTACACCAACGGTCTCCCCGATCCCGACTTGCTAATCCGCACTTCCGGTGAAAAGCGAATATCCAACTTCCTTTTGTGGCAGACTTCTTATACTGAATTATATATAACCGACGTTCTCTGGCCCAATTTCACTGCCAAAGATTTTTACGAAGCCATCTGGGACTATCAGAATCGGGAAAGAAGATTCGGAAGAGTATAATTCTATAACCTATCCATAAATTCCTCAACCTAAGAAAGTATAGTCCAAAATCCCGATTTAATAACTCAAAAAAACGAATAGAATTTGTGGGACCGAAGCATCTGAGGCTTCTGAAACATCTGAGGTCATTTTTAATTTTTTTCTCACTTTTCCTCCAAGTCATTATCGGGTAAAGAATTGCATACGTTTGAAACCGTTGAGTTGCTGTCGGAGGCAACCATTGGCCTAGGTAGACTAGAAGGAGGTGGTAGGGTGTATCTCTTTTCTGTGGGGTCAGTTGGAAATGCTTCGTCTACTTCAGGTGAATTATCAGCGGGAGCCCCGCTTTCAGCGGTAATTTCGCTTCGCTCCGACAAGCCTCCGGACTCCGACTGTACGTCAGGTGGGTCGTCGGAGAGGAGCCGGTCATCCCAGAATATGGCGGAGCGGCCGTTTGAGATTCTTGTTTTTCGGAAGCCCATAGCGGAAAGTATACGACCAATGCGGGAGTTGGATAATCGTTTTTCATCGGGTTTGCCGTAGTTGAAACGGTCGGTGATGGTTTTAACCGGAAGAGTGCCGTTGGTTACCTGATAATACAGTCCTTTTATTGTATTGATGATCTGAGATTCAAGGTCGATGGGTTCGGGTTTGGATTCGGGATAAAGTTTGGGCAATTCCTCCTGCCTTACTTCTTCTATCATGTCCCAAAAGGCCTTCTGTTCTTCGGCCTCCACGGCTTTAACCACCTTTTCTTTAAGCTGGATGGCTTTTAAGGCATCCTGGATTCTGGGCCTATAGGTTCGGCGCTTTAACCTTTCAATGCTCTTGTCGATCAAAAGCTCGATGAACTCCAAATATCTGGACGCGCTGTCCTGGCTGTCCTTTTGACCGGAATCGGTGCTTTGATCGGACTCCAGGTTGGAATTGAATGTATCGTTCATATAGAAACCTCCTGCGAGGAAAAGATTCAAGATTCAAAATTCAAGATTCAAAATTTAACTTCAAAATCATTCATTCTATAACTGCGTTAACGATGGAGGTACTGGGAGAAACTCAAAAATGAGAATGGCTCTCGGATAATATTCCTTTATAGTACCTCCCCCATAAATACCGGCGCCATCCTTTTCACCACAGAAGTTGTATCGAATTTGTAGAAGGGAGGAGAGATTAAGTGTTAGGAAGTCGGTTTTAAACCCACTGAATCCCCCTTATCAGGGGGACAAAACACTTACCCCTACTGAAAATGGGGAAATGCAAAGGGGAGTTAAGATTGTGAGTGTCAGGTACTCAGGGAACCTGGCAGACAAACTATGCTAACGGCCAGTGAGGAATACATTCATCTATTTCTGTCATCAGATGTAAAGTCTCTTTCAATGCAACAATGATTTTTTGATAGTGCATGATGTCGTCGTAGCTGAGGGCTCGTCCCTTTCGGTCTTTGAGCCATTTGTCACAGACCTGGTAGCCTCCGATGTGGAATTCCCAAACATCCTTCGGCACGCCTTCGAAGTATTGAGTCTTGTTGATCCAAACGCGCTTGTTTTTCTCCGTGTATTGCACCTTCTCCACTAAGTTATCGCCTTTAACTGGCCAATCGGTGATAAATTCTTCGAGTTTTGGCGATTCCATCAGGTGGAGCGCAACCAAATCAGCGCCTTTGGTTGCAAGAGCGCGGAACAGTTTCATATCGCTGGTCAGCGGCAGACGTGGGAAATCAATCTTGAGGAACTCAGCGTAACGCTTCCGATAATTTGGCGAATGGAAAACAGCATAGGCATAGTGGAAAATGTCTTCGGGCGTGATGCCTTCCGGCAATCCATGTGGCTTTTCCTGCGGCAGTTTCAGCTTCTCCGCCAGCGCCTTCAGAAAGGCGGGGCTGAGGTTCGGGCGGCGCTTCTGATAACCCGCTGGCGACTCGAACAAGACCATAGTGATTGCCTTGCCCCAATCGCCTTTTTTCTTTTTCTCAAAGCCATGAACGTAGAGCGGAAAGTGAAAACTGTTATTAGACGTTTTAGGTGACATTGCAATCTTTTCGGAGGGGAATCGCGTCACCTGCGCGTGGGCAAAGTCTTCCCCCTTTGTCATGCGACTGGTCAAGAGTGCTAGGTTCGGCGCTAACATGTGGCGCATGACTTCGGGTCGAGGTCTTCCAAGGAATCCGCCTGATGTGCCTGTGTAATACGTGAATCGAACATCGAATGGGCGGTAGTAGAGGTTTACGAAGTTGTCATCTGAAAGCTTCGTCTGTTGTAAGTCTGCTTGTGCTAATTCCACACGCCATTCTTGTGAGTCTTCACCTAATTTGAATTTGGCACGTGCTTCCTCCACGGGTAGATGTACAAATTCAGTCAACGCTTGCTTTGCTTCTTCGCGCGAGAAATACACTGCCAAGTGGTCTCGCGAAGTCACAATGCCGACGGAATTCACGGGCATTATCTCCGTGACCTTCCAACCTTGCTCATATTCGAGCAGAAACTCAGTCGCTCGCGGCACGAAAAAGTAGAAGGGCGATGTGGGTTTTAGCTCAACCCACTCAGTCTCAGTAACCGATGCTTCAAGCAAAAGGCTGTATTTGGCCTCGCGCAGACCCCAGAGATCGGCATGGAAAAGTCGCGCCGTCGTGTTGTTCCCTTTTTCTTTCACGCAAAGCAGGATCGCCACGCCTTGCTGGATGTCGAAGACGTTTTTGTCCTCGCTGCCGTCGGGACACTGTTCCTTCTTCTTTGTGTTGCCGTGGAGGTCGTACACGTAAATCTCATTAAAGCTCTGCATAAGGTGCTGACGCATACCACGGAAAGTGGGATTGTCGAGATAGCTATGGTTGCTGATAAACCCGATAATTCCTTCACCCGTCTTGGCGATTCGCCATTCTGCAAATCGGATGAACTTCACGTAATCGTCCTGTAGTCCACGCGGATTGCGCTCGTCCAATCGTTGCCCATCGACTTGGTAGTAATCTCTTACCAGTGCGCTAATCCACTCGCCCCTGTTCGCAGACTCATACGAATAGGGTGGATTACCGAGCACGACGAGAATAGGGTCGTCGCGTTTGATCTTGGCGGCGGCATTGGCTTCGTCGGCAACCCAACTTGCAAAGAGTTGCTCGCTCTTCTTGGCTGCTTCTTCAAGGGTGTTGGTGAGGTAGATGCCAAGGCGTTGGTCGGATTCGAATTTGTAGCCGGTTTCCTGCAATTGCATACCGATTTTGAGATGGGCTACAGCGTACGGAGCCATTAGCAGTTCGAATCCGAAGATACGGTTAAGAAGGTGCTTGGCAACGTAGTCGTCCCACGCGCCAGCTTGTTTGGAAAACTTTTGGCGAATCTGTTCAATGACAAAGTAGAGGAACGTAGCAGTGCCAGTTGCGGGGTCGAGGATTAGCGTGTTTTCGTCGGCCAAACCTTTCGGTCGGTTGAAGCGAGTCTTCAGCAGGTGGTCAATAGAGCGGACGATGTAGCTTACGACGGGTTCGGGCGTGTAATAGACGCCGCGAAGTTCACGCATCTTTGGATCGTAGGCAGAGAGGAAGGTTTCATAGAAGTGGACGACCGGGTCTTTACCCCGGCCTTTGCCAAAGTCCTTGAGGATTCCAGACATGTCGGCGTGCTTGAGCAATTCAACTATGTCGTCCACAGCCCAAGCAATAGAGTCGGGCATGTCCACTCCGGCAATCTCGGCAAATAGCTTGCGCAGGAACGGGTTTGTCTTAGGCAGGTTGTATGCAGCCATCTCGCGGGAGAAGACCTTGTTGAGCGGGGTGTGCATCCAGGCGGCAAACAAGCCATAGGTGAGCGTCTGGGCAAACATATCGGCGAACTGCTTCTCGTTGAGGTCGGGGATAAGCGTTTCGCGGAAAGCGGCGAGCCAGTTGTGGAGTAATCCTTTTTCCTTCTCGTGGTCGAATGTGTTGTTGATCAAATCGCGAATGATGTGCGTCATGCCCGCCATGCGCTTGGCGAGGTCTCTGGCGGTGCCGATGGTTAGGGCTTCTTGCTTTATAAAGGCTGTGAGCAACTGCCCAAGCTTTTCTTCGCCATCGGGTAACAGCTTAAGTTTGCCTTTGGCATCCAGCTCGGCAACGCAGACCGTAAGGCGCTTTTCGCCGTTGACAAACCAGCGGAACTGTAAATAGTCGGTAAGAATCCAATTTGGAAGACCATCGCGATATCGGATGAACTGTTCACCGTGCAACCCTTTACCACGTTGCAACTCGTCAAGATTCGTGCCGACATCCTTGGTCTCGACATGACCGAGGGGAACACCCTTTCGCGTGATTTAGAAGTCGGGGCTACCACAAAGGATGCGCCTGGGTTCGTTTGTAGCGGTTATCCCTTTATCAGCATTTTCCAGAAGGGCTTTCAACGCAGGGCGATGTGTGTGTTCGGTTGCATTACCATCAGCAATGTTCTTTTTAATTTTGGAGAGATAAATGGAGATTGCAGATGTTTTTTCAGACATTGAACCTCTTGCAGTCTAACTTATTATTTATTTACTCAGCGAACCTTATTTTTCCTATCCCCTTATTATGCCAATCAATAAGCAGACGATTCAAGTAGGCAGTTTTAATCTTCTCTGTTTACGTCATTCATTATAATGATTTATCTAACCTTGTCAAGTATTTCTGTCGAGTAGAAAAATCCCCCTGAATCCCCCTTTGATAAAGGGGGATTTAATTATATGTCGGGTAGCAGGCGCAACCCGACCTACATGTCTTGAACTCACCCTTGATCCCTCTCTTAGGAAGAGAGGGAAAGACTTTTTCCAAGCGTAAGAAGTAGCTCCTGACGCAACATAAAATTTCAGCTTAAAGATAGAGATTTAAGATTAACTATTGTTTAGCACTTTTAGATTGTCTTTCCCCCGGATATTTTGTATAGTTAAGATTGCTGACGAGGATTGATATTGCATTATCGGAAAATTCAACCTGATCGATTCCAAACAATATCTATTCATATATGAAAAGCAACCTTTTGATCCGCGTTTTAATCGCCTTCACCTTCGGTCCCCTTATCCTCTACCTCACTTACTTGGGCGGAATACCTTTTTTAATCTTAATCGAGATTTTCATTATTTTGGGTTTATGGGAATTCCTTTATTTGGCTGGAATCAAAAACTTTCAAATCCCCAAATGGATAATTCTCCCTTTGGGGGGATTTATGGGCATATCCGCCTACTTATGGGGAGAGCAGATCATTGTCTATTTCCTGTTGGGTGTCCTCTATCTTACTGCTTTTGTTTTCATACTAAAAGGACGAACCGAGGGAACGACTTCAGATCTGTCAATTTCGCTTTTTTCCCTTTTTTATGTGGCGGGTCTTTTCAGCTTCTTGATCTTAATGCGGGAGCTTCCGAATAAATTCGGAACCGAATATGAAATCGGCGGAGTATGGATAATATATCTTTTGCTATGCATCTGGTCGTGCGATACTTTCGCTTACTTCATAGGACTTCCGCTCGGAAAACACAAGCTCTCCCCTGCCGTTAGCCCCAAGAAAACGGTGGAAGGTTTTTTCGGAGGGATATTAGGCGCCATAGCTGCGGCTTTCTTCTCTTATTATGTCTTCTTCAGGTCAGCCGGATTGAATCATCTTTTGATTATAGCGGCATTTGTCGGCCTGATAGGTCAGATAGGTGACTTAGCTGAATCTTTGTTCAAAAGAGACGCCAAGGTCAAAGATATCTCTAAAATAATCCCCGGCCATGGAGGAATTCTGGATCGGTTCGACAGTCTGCTTTTTGTTTCTCCGGTGGTATATTACTATTTGAAGTTCGTGGTCTATAAATAGAAGGGACAAGGGTCAGGGGGCAAGGGTCAAGAACAAGCATTTAGATGGGGGGATATCGGTCATCAGTCATTCGTCGTCATTTATTAGTCATCATTTCTTTATCATTCATCATTGATCGCTTATTATGTTAAAGTATTTTGACTATTTTTTCCTCGTCCGACCGGTCTTGATGCCGCCGGTCTGGACCATCCTGCTTTTAGGACATCACAGAAGCTCACAATTATCCGGAAATAGTCAACTCCCTGGTTTAGCGCTATTATTGGTCACTTTCCTGGTTGGTGCAGTTTACATCCTGAATCAGATATTTGATATAGAATCGGACAGGTTGAACCGGAAGCTCTTCTTCCTGGCACAAGGATATATCTCCACTAAAAATGCATTATATGAGATGATGCTTCTGGATTTGGCGGGCGTCGTTCCTGCTTTTATCATATCATGGCAATTAGGTATTCTTTTCGTAATTGGAATGTTATTCGGATTTCTCTACTCTGTTTCACCGTTCAATTTAAAAAATAGACCAATCGGCGGGTTGGCATCAAACGCTTTGGCGCATGGTAATCTGGCTTTTCTGATCGGCTGGTGCATGAATTCGTCACTTTCCTTGCGCGCATTATATTTCTCATTACCCTATATGCTGGCAGTGGGTGCAATTTATCTCAATACCACCATCCCGGATATGGAGGGAGACAGAAGGGTGGGAAAATTGACTCTCTCGGTCAAATGGGGCAAGGAAAAAACAGTGATCTTATCTTCTATTTTAGTAGCTATAGCAATCTTCCTCTCCTTTCTGGTAAAAGACATTCCTTTTCTTATTGCCTCTTCCGTGTCGCTGCCGTTTTTTGTCTTCTGTGCTTTTACCAAAAAAGAGCGTTATATAGCTGTTACCACCAAATTGTCCATCCTTCTATTGTCTATAGCTGCAGGCATTTTTTATCCCTGGTATTTTGCCGTTTTGATAGTCGGTTTTATCGGAACCCGGTTATATTACAAAGCACGTTTTAATCTGGACTATCCTACCGTTATATAATAGATTATATATCGCAGTTTTTCTTGAGTAGCAAAAAACTTCAGCTTTCCAGATATCGTGGAGACCTAAAGGTCTCCTCTACTCAACCTAAATATGAAAAAACTTCTAGAGCAGTTTCTGAATTATCTATCTCTTGAAGCCGGGTATTCCCCCAATACCATCTATTCATATCGACTGGACCTGAAGAGGTATCTTAAGTTTCTTAAGGACCGGAATGTCGATTCGATTGAAAACATCAAAGAGAAACATATAACTGAAATGATCGATTTCCTTAGTAAAGATAAACCGGATAAAAAGAAGCTGAGTCCCAGCAGCATAGCGCGAAATATCACCTCCATCCGGAGCTTCCATAAATTTTTGGTTAGGGAGGGCATCTCGGACGTCAATCCTGCCGGTGCTTTGGAGTCCCCCCGGTTATGGCGAAAACTTCCCGTGGTTCTGGATATCGTAGAGATGGAGAGATTGCTGAGTATTCCCCAGGAGGACGATTACTTGGGTTTAAGAGATAAAGCGATACTCGAATTCCTTTACGCCACGGGAGTAAGAATCTCGGAGCTTATATCCGCAAAGAGAAAAGACTTTCTACCGGAAGTGGAATTGGTCCTGGTAATCGGAAAGGGACAGAAGGAGAGGATAGTTCCTATTGGAGCTATAGCCATTCACGCCATTGAAAGGTATCTAAAGGAATCCCGTCCCCAATTAGCCAACCAGAACTCCCAGGATTTCCTTTTTTTAAACCGCCGGGGAAAACCCTTTTCGCGGATGGGATTGTGGAAGATATTGAGAAAATATGTGATCCAAGCGGGGATCAAAAAGAAAGTCAGCCCTCATACCATCCGGCACTCCTTTGCCACCCATCTTCTTGACGGTGGCGCAGACCTGCGTGCAGTTCAGGAGATGCTCGGACATGCCGATATATCTACTACACAGATATATACTCACCTGGATCGGGAATATCTAAAACAGGAACATAAGGACCACCATCCCCGGTCCATGATGAAGATATGAGCCAATGGTAGTCCCATACCGGTTTGCCGTCAAGAAAATGTATATGGGGAATAAACCATTATTTTCTTTATGTATGTCCCTTTTATTTTCAGAATAAAGGGAGGTGGAAGATAGAAATGTTACTCTGTGCTGTATATCAAGACCAGACCGACTTCATAAAAACACTCCGCAAAACCTTAAGAAAAAAAACCATCTTTCTCCCCTTCTCCAGCTTTATCCAACTGGAATCGCTGATAAAAAAACACAACATGGACCTGGTGGTTATTGCGGGTTCCGGCTCTTTTAAAACGGAGCTAAATCTGGCAAAACGAATGAAAAGACACCCTATTCTCTCTTTAATCCCCTTGATTCTGTATCACCCGGAGTACCGGTTGAAAACCGCCCTGGATGGTTTCAAGTATGAAGCCGACGAGATATTTTCCTCCCAATCGGACCTGCGGTTGATCTCCGCCAAACTGAAGATGATCATCGATCGAAGCAAGAGGGATTTGGGAGTGAACCCTACCACCCGGCTTCCCGGAACCAACATCATCGAAAGGGAAATCACCAGGAGAATAAAGAGAGGCGACGAGTTTGCCGCCTGTTATGCGGACCTGGATAATTTCAAAGCTTATAACGATTATTATGGATACCAATACGGGGATGGACTGATCAAGACGACCTCCGAGATCATTCGCGACGTGGTTTACAGCCGCACCCGAAAAGGATTCGTAGGGCACATCGGAGGGGACGATTTTGTTTTCGTAATTCCACCGGAAGATATAAATTCAATCTGCAGTGAAATCATCAATATCTTCGACCGGATGATAATCCGGCGGTACAAAAAAGAGGACGTCATACGAGGTTATATCATCACCTCCAACCGAAAAGGGGAAAACGAGGAATTCCCGCTGATGACCTTATCCATAGCGGTCATAGTCAACCAGAAGAGGATGTTCCGGCATTTGGGCGAGATCTCGCACATGATCGCGGATCTGAAGAAGTACACCAAAAGCCTCCCCGGTTCTAATTATTTTGTGGAAAGAAGAAAAAAGTATTAACCCTTTAGTGTTTTACTGTTTCAAGGGGTAATGTGCGTTTTATCCAGATACTTCAACTCCATCCCTTGCAGGCACTGCTCCGACTGGTATTCTATTTCCTTTACTTTTCCAAACTCGGTGGACCACCAGTAATATTTTATCTTGTTGTTGTCCGGTGAGGTTCTTCTAACCTTAGCACATTTGCTGTAGGTTTCACCCGCAATAGGCGAATACACATCCTCTAACCCCACTATGTTGTAATCGTAGTTGTAAGGGAGTCGGTCTTTCCAAAAAGTTCCCGCTTGGACAGGTCCTACCAGTATTCTGTACGGAGGTAAAGTTGTTTGCTGGATACTGCTCAGGTAGAAAATGGTATCGCTTACCTGATAGGCAAAGCTGGTATCACCACCGGGCAGGGTAACCATATCCCAACCCGTTTGTTTGGTCCCCTCGATGTACCGATCGCTCTTGCTGGGTACAACGATAGAAATCGTATCGTCAGTGATTATGCAGTTGGGACCTATACGAACGTAAAGCCACATATAATCAACATTAATAACGAAATAATATTTGGGGTCGGTCAATGGAGGTGGTTTGGGTGGCTTTTTACCTCCACATTGGAAAATTGCCAAGAGAATAGGCACAAGCAATAGGATAATAGCAATCTTTCTCATTTAAAGCTCCTATATCAGCCTTAATCTGCTACGCAGTAATTTTTAACCATGTTGGAGGAGTATAACCACTCCCTATCCTTTATCAATGTTGAATATTATCGTTAAGAGCAGACTCTAACGAATCCAAAAATCTGAGGATAGTTAGTTTGTTTCTATATCTTCAGCACCCCATCTTCCATGATCTTTTTATCATCGATCCAAAGCGTGGGTTTCAGTAGTATTCCGTCCAGATGGCTGGGCACTGATACTCTTCCTCCCATGGACTGGTTATCCCCCAAAGCCATGTGAACCGTTCCCATCACCTTCTCATCCTCCAGAACGCTACCCACTATTTTAGCTTTGTGATTGGTACCGATGCCCAATTCGGCAACGTTCCTGCCTGGCTGGCCAAAACGCTCGATCATCATCTCCAACTGTTTTGCCGATTCATCTCCACTGATGTCAGTGGCAAAACCATCCTTCACCACGATCTTGATCGGCTTCTTAACCTTGCCGATCATGGCACCATCCACCATGATTATACCGTTAGCCGTACCCTCCACCGGAGCGATATAAGCCTCTCCTGCCGGAAGGTTGGAGAAATCACCTGGTTTGTGTACCAGTCCTGTATCAGCCTCACATTTCCTTCCATCTATAGACATGGTAATGTTCGTTCCCGCCGGTGTGGTTACTTTGGCGGTTTTCCCCTGATTTACCAATTCCGCTACTTTGATGCTCCGTTTAGCGATCTCATGATAATCGGCATTCAGAGTCCTCTCCATGGTATCTTCCAATATACCGGGAAGGGTGACACATCTGGATTTTCCTTCGCAAGCTTCCCGCCGGGCTTTGGTATGCGACATGGATTTGCTGGTGGGGATGATCAGCACGTCGAAATCCTTCATAAAATTCGCTACCGCGGGCGGTGGTTCCTCGCCGTTGCTTGATCTCGGCAAAATTTCCAGTAGCATGGCTTCCGATCCGATTTCCTTTGACGCCTCCCAAAAGGCATATCCGATTTTTCTCAACGGCTGGTCGGTAATCACCAGAACCGACTCCCCTTTCTTAATTGCCAAACAGTTACTAATTGCCACCTGAGCGGCTTTAAATAGCTTATCCATTATACCTCCTATATTATCTCATATCGACCGTTATCACACCGGGTTGCGTTACGTTTCTGACAGCAGACTAAAACATGACCCATTATTTATTGAAAGGAGATTTTTACTTTCTTATTTGTTTTATCCTTGTCGCGCGATAAAGCATGAAGCCTATAATTAAAAACGCTATTAAGGATAGCCATGGACCATAGGTACCCGAAACCGATATCTCCTCATGCCCTTCATAAAACGCTCGGTAACCGGATGATAGGGCTATGGCAAAAGCTATCAAAACCCCTATGAGGGCATCTCCGGCTACCAGTCCGGAACTGAAGAGTATCCCTTTTTCCTCTCTTTTCTGAGCCGTTCCTTCCCGGGAAAGTTTGCTTACTATCAGGGAGATCAGTCCTCCAGCCATAATCGGAGTGGAAAGATCTAACGGTAAATAAAGGCCGATGGCAAAAGGGAGTGAAGAGATACCGACAAGTTCAATTGCTCCGGCTAACATGCAGCCCACGATAATGGGGACCCAAGGTAGATTCCCGGTCATTACTCCCTGAACTATCACCGACATCACGTTTGCCTGCGGAGCCAAAAGTGGTGCGGGATGGGTAGCATCCTTTACGAATCCAAAGGAGGTGTTCAATAAGGAAACGACAAAACCCATCACCAGAGCCGGGGCTATAAGCCCTACAAATTCCATCATCTGTTGGTTTTTGGGGGAAGCTCCCAATAAATATCCGGTCTTTAAATCCTGCGAGATGTCCCCGGATAGACATACTGCAATGCAGACAATAGTGCCGATGAACATTACAGTAACCATACCGGATATTCCCGACACTCCAAAAGCAAGCAGGATAATGCTGGTAACCAAAAGCGTGGCAATGGTCATACCGGAAACCGGAGACGAAGAGCTTCCGACGATTCCTACTATCCTGGCAGCGACCACCACAAAAAAGAATCCAAAGACAACGCACAGAGCGGTTCCGATGAGATGGAGGTTCGTTCCCGGAAAAAGCCAGATGGCGATGATGGCAAGAATGACGCCTGTCAACACCATCCACATCGGCATATCTTCATCGGTTCTGAGTCTCTGTACACTGCCCTCTTTCTTTCCGAAGATCTCTTTTATTCCGACAGCAAAAGAGTGGAAGATGATTGGCACTGCTTTGAACAAACTGACAAAACCTCCCAAAGCCACAGCTCCTACCCCCAGGTATTTAATGTAAAAATTTCTGATCTCGCTTGGCGTCATCTCGGAAATCAGCTTGGTGGCAGGCGGGACTAAATTCGGAACGTAATTCCCTATATAGGCAATCAATGGTGCAATCCCCAAATACCCCAAAACCGCACCTCCCAACATCAAAGCCGAAATTCGCGGTCCGATTATATATCCCACCCCCAACAAAGCCGGAGTTGCATCTATTCCCACGTTTGCTCCTTTGAAGGAATAAATGTTCTGGTTTGGTATCTCGGGCCATAATCTTATTCCGCTCATCAAGAATTTATAAAAAGCCGCCAAACCCAAACCGGTGAATACGGTTTTTGCCCTCCCCCCTCCTTCATCTCCGGCCTTTATGATCTCGGCACAGGCAGTTCCTTCGGGGAATTTCAGTTTTCCGTGTTCCCGCACCATGAGATAGCGTCGTATGGGGATAACAAACAGTATCCCCAAAAATCCTCCCATTAAAGACAGGAAGAATATCTCCAAAGCACTGATGGGGTGGTTGAAACCAGGTACCGTCAGATTCCAGATGTAAAAAGCCGGTATGGTAAAAATAATTCCCGCCGCCAGAGATTCCCCCGATGAAGCAATAGTCTGGACAATATTGTTCTCCAATACGGTGCCTTTTCTCAATATACCCCTTAAAATTGCCATAGACATGACCGCTGCAGGAATGGAGGCTGAAACGGTCATACCCACTTTCAATCCCAAATAAGCATTAGCTATGCCGAAAACGATGGCCAGAAGCGCACCCAAAACCACCGCTCGCACCGTCATCTCTGCCACTTTCTCTTCCGGCTTTATATAGGGCTGAAATTCCTTCTGTTGATTCTGATCCTTGTCCGGTTGATTGTTCACTCCTCCACCTCCTACACTTTGACTGGTTCAGTTAACCGAAAAATCTGCCATTAAAGTTATGCTTATCAATAATCTGATAAATAAAAGCATCATTTTAGTCGTGCAAACTTTTAGCAAAACTAAGTTGTATAATTGGATGTGTCAAGAGAAATCTTGTTTTGCATTTATCCCGTTAATGGAGTGACGTTTATTTACCGCTTGCAATTTTGTATTGAAATCATAAATTGAAACCGGGAGCAAAGGTGAGAAGTTCAGAAGGAAATTTAAATGTCATGAGAAAAATCGTATTTGGGTTTTGCCTGGTTTTTTGGGGGTATTTTCTTTTAAATCCCACGCTGAATGTATTTTCCCGGGAAAATGAAAAAATCAACGAGGAATCGAATCTGGAGGCTTTCCAGCATTATGTCGATGGGGATCTGTTCGAACTTTCCAAAGATTATAGCTCTGCTTTGGCTGAATACCAAAAGGCGGTTTCCCTCGCACCCAATAATCCAGAAATCAGATTTGCCCTAGCACAAGCTTACTTGATGATAAAGGACGTGGAATCTGCCAAGAGGGAGGCGTTGCAGATCGTGCCCAAAGATGCCCGGACCCATAAGTTACTGGGAGATTGCTACCGGGTCACCGGACAGGATGACAGCGCCATTGTGGCATATTCGATGGCGGTGCAACAGGATTCCACCGATATCAGTAACTTATGGCATTTGGCCGTACTATACCAATTGAAAGGCGATATCAACCAAGCCATACATTACTGGAAAATGGTGGCAGATCTTCAACCCTTCTCTCCGCAAGTATATCTCCAGTTAGCCAGCCTCTTTTTGCAAAACGCAAATTTGGATGAGGCAATACCCGCATACAAAAAAGTGCTGGATTTACAGCCGGGTAATCTGAAAGCGATAGGCGGGCTGGCGGAAAGCTATGAAACTAAAAACGACTTGGATGAAGCGATTAAATACTATCAGCGATACTCGGATTTGGAACCGGCCAACCAAGCGGTCAGGAGCAAACTGATAGCTCTATTGTACCAGACCGGAAGGAAAGACGAAGCTTTAAAACAGGCGGAGACTTTTACCGCTCTTTCACCGGATGATCTGGATGCCCAAAAGAGACTGGGTGTCATCTACCTTTCCTCCGGAGATTACGCGAAGGCGGAAAGCGTTTTCGTCTCGTATCTGAAATCCAATCCGGATGATCCCCAAATCCATTTCTTCCTGGGGAAAATGGCTTTGGATAAGGAAAATTTCGATAAAGCCAAAGAGGAATTCGGGATTACCGTTGCTCTAAATGATTCCGTTCCTGATGGGTGGGCAAACCTCGCCTTGGTCTATTTACGGCAGGACAGCATAGGCAAAGCCATTGAAGTCTACCGACAAGCCCTGGAAAAAACCGGAGAGGAAGTTTATTTTCTTTTCCTGATGGGGAACGCCTACGCTCGAGAGAACAATTATGATTCCGCAGTTGTGATTTTGAATAAGGCATCCGACAAAAGTCCACACGACGTTCAAATACTTTTTGCCCTGGGCTCTGCCTACGAGAGGAAGGGGGATTTCGATCAGGCGGTGGCTGTATTCGAGCGCCTTCTGAGAATCGACTCCGCCAATTCCCCGGCTTTGAATTACCTAGGCTACATGTTTGCCGACAAGGGGATCAGACTGGACGAATCGCTGGCTATGATCAAAAAGGCTTTGGAAGTTGAACCTGATAATGCCGCATATCTGGACAGTTACGGCTGGGTTCTTTTCCGGCGGGGACAGCTGCAGGAAGCGGAGATTCAAATAAGGAAAGCGCTGGAGGTGATGAAAAGCGATCCGATCATTCATGAACACCTGGGGGACATATATAATGCCATGGGTGAAACCAAAAAAGCAAGGAGAGAATGGGAAGAGGCGCTGAAGTTAGCGCCGGAGAACGAAAATCTGAAAAACAAACTTGGTAAATAAATCTTACAACCAGGTTTTTTCTTACGTTACGTTTTTTCTTGAAATTATTTCCTCATGGACGAGGAATAATGGAGTATCAGAATAGGGCATCTCCCTTGATAAAAACCCCGCAATCTGCACTAATCATATTAGTCATTGCCTTTCTATATTTACTCCATTGCGCCAAGGAAGGGATGCCACCCGGAGGTCCGGAGGACACTACTCTGCCGAAAGTGATTATAGTCTCTCCCTCATCAGACTCCACCGGCGTCGATCTTAATTCACAAATCAAAATCACTTTTAGCGAGAGGATGTCGCAAGAGACCACCGAAGGGTCGATCTTTGTCTCCCCTTTTCCTAAAATCCCTTTGGACTATAACTGGCATGGGAAGACGCTTACCTTATCCTCTTCAGAATCATGGCAGAAAGATAGAACCTATGTGGTGACCATCGGCACCAGCGCTCAGGATCTACACAGAAACCGGATGAGCCAATCCTTCACTTCTGCTTTTTCTACCGGCAGGAGCATAGACCACGGAGACATCTCGGGAGAGGTCTGGGTAAGGAAAGGAGCAGGATTTGGAAGGGAAATTGAGATCGGCGTATGGGCATATCTCTTATCCGCGGAGCGAACCGAAGTTTATCCCGAAAAGGAAAAACCGGACTATGTCACCCAAGCTGACGAGCAGGGAAAATATGCCTTGAAAAATCTGGGCTGGGGAAAATACCGGCTTTTTGCGGTCAAGGACATAAATTGGGACATGCTGTGGAGCGGGGAGGACGAGATCGTGGGGATCACTACAGGTGACGTCAGCTTAACCGAAGAGAATACGTCAAAAGCATTCGTCGATTTCGTTCTGGATAAAATCGACTTAAGCCCGCCCGAACTGCTAAACTGCCGTGCCCTGAACCAAAATCTGGTGAGATTGGAGTTTAGTGAAAAGATGGATGATAAGAGCGTGTTGGATACCTCAAACTATGAATTATCACTCGCTTCCGATCACAAGCTTGTCCCGCTGATCTCATCTTTCTATCCGGATGATGACACGAAGACCATCTTCCTGCTAACCGGTGAAATGAATTCGAATGCAACCCTGGAACTGAAAGTACCGGTGTTAAAGGATCAATCCGGCAATTTGATGGATACCATATATAACACCTGTAGGTTTGAAGGATCGGTATCTCCGGATACTGCCGGTTTACAAATCCTCTCAATTTTACCGTCAAACCAAGCTGTCCAAATTCCTCGGAACGCAAAAATCAAGCTCTCTTTCAATCAACCTCCTGTTCCCCAGACGGTGGAGGACAATTTCAGCTTGGTCGATTCGAACTTGAACCAGGTACCCGGTAAAGTTGAATGGATCAGTCCAAATACTCTTGTTTTCTCTCCGGATTCTCTTTTACCGGGGAAAATGTCATATACGGTCAATCTTTTAGGCAAGGGAATCCGTAATTTGTTAGGAACTGCTTCCCTGCAGGACTCGCTAGTGAGATCAAATTTTGTAACCATCAATCCGGACACCTTTGGTGCGGTCTCGGGAAAGGTGGTGATAAATAACCCACCCGAAATTTCGGGTAACTTGATTCTAACACTCTGGCAATCCGTGGAGAACGGTTTGTCGTATCAGATTCACCCGTCCACTCCGGATCACTTCCTGTTTGAAAGAATACTCCCCGGAAAGTATTTTCTCAGCGGATACTCAGATTTGAATCGTGACCGGACATTCAATTTGGGCCGGATTAAACCATATTCCTCCAGGGAGCCATTTGCCGTCTATTCCGATACGGTTTACGTTCGATCCCGCTGGGAGACGGAGGGTATAGAATTGAAATTCCATTAAATGGGAAGTCAATCTGAAGCGAGCCCCTTTAGTCCCAGTATATGCCCCTGCTTTACAAACGAACGCATGTCTGGAGAAGTATATAAATAGATTGTACCGGAAATAAATAGAGTTTTTTTAGCTTGACAAAATAAATAAATATATTAACTTGTTATTGATGAGAATCATCCGGGAACTGTGTTTATCGATTTTTTGAATGGGCATGGGTTTGCAATATTTGAATAGAACACTGCATATCTTTAAACCTAAAAAGGAATAAAAAACATACCCTCATTGTCTCCGATTTTTATATCTTCGTAAGTAAAACAGATGGCCATGTACATTGATTTCAAGGAGTTAAGGTAAACGTTGAGCCGTCTGACAAATTCATCTTAAAGCCAAGCCCAGTGGCATGCTTTTTGCCTTTATTGCATACCGAAATAGATACACGATGAGGAAAGTGGCTTTTGATCTTATTTGTTGAGGGGTGATAAACAAAGCGTGTTTATATTAATTGAGAGCGGCAGATTAAACAAAATTATGAAATCAATAAATCATGAAGGGTTTAATTTAAACAAGTGGAATATAACAAATAACAATTTCTTTAAAGGAGGTAAAAGATGAAAAGGAACATCTTTTCTCTTTTGTTTCTGGTAATGGCAGTCGTAGTCTTTGGGAGCTGGTCTTGGGCGACCTGCCCGGAAGCGCCCACCGACAACGGAATATGCGACACCCTGAGGGTAACCACTCCGGATGCCGTACAAGCCGGTGCAGGACCTTACACGGTTCGCTTTCCATTATGGATCACCCATGATGTTCTAAATCCGGTTGATTCCATAGCTGCTATTGTCATTCCCTTGTGCTTCACTCATACCAATCCTGCCAAATATTGTAGTGTGAGTGCATATTGGAATTCAGTATTATGGACCACCTCTGGACGTTTGCGAAGTGTTTTCCGTCATCTGGTTATCGGAACTGACACCACTCATAATTGGATGATGGACTTATTCAATGCAGAGCTTGGCGAAGAGTGGAATACAATCATTTTGGATTTTACTTCTGGAACCCCAAATCATTTCTGGCTCTCTATGGTTCCTACCAGTTCTGAAGACCCGAGGTTTGGACCGGGAAACCATGTTCTTATGGCTATGATGACTATGGCGATTCAAGACACTATGCATGTAACTATAGACTCCTGTTTGTGGCCCCCAACTTCACAGTTGGCTTTTGCCAGATCGGACGCTGCAACTTATATTCCAAGAGATAATATGCCCGCCACTTTCTGGATAGGTCCACCGCGGCTACAAGTGCTTTCTCCCAACGGTGGTGAAAATTGGGCTCAGGGTTCTTCTCATAACATCACCTGGTTGGCTGAGAACTTCGCTGGTGGAACCGTAAAGATTGAATATTCCACTAATAGCGGAACAAATTGGACTACGGTTATCGCCAGTACAGCTAATAACGGATCATATACGTGGAATCCTATACCCAACACCCCATCTACGAACTGCTTGGTTCGGGTATCCAACACGGTGGGAGGAACGCCAGTTGACCAGAGTGATGCGGTCTTCGAGATAACCGCACCGGATTTCAGTATAGCCGCCACACCCGATACCCAAACCGTGGTAGCGGGTGATTCGACGAATTATACTGTGAATCTGGGAGCGCTTAACGGATTTAGCAATCCTGTCACATTAAGTATGAACGTAATCGGATCGTCTATCGGAATATCCTCGGTCTTTTCCACCAACCCGGTTACTCCACCAGGTTCTTCTACCATGAAAGTACGCACTACGGGAGATACTGCTCCGGCAACTTACAAATTGATTGTGACAGGCACTTATAACTCGCTGGTTCATAAAGATACTGTCACTTTGATAGTAACCCCGGCACCTAATTTTACCATCAATGCGACTCCCGATACCCAGACCGTGTTAGTAGGAGATTCGACGAATTATACTGTGAATCTGGGAGCGCTTAATGGATTTAGTAATCCTGTTACATTAAGCATGAGCGTGATTGGGTCTTTTGTAGGGATAACATCGGATTTCTCCAGTAATCCGGTGACACCACCGGGTTCTTCTACAATGAAAGTGCGTACTACGGGGGCGACTGCTCCGGCAACCTACAAGTTAATAGTAACCGGTACTTATTCATCGCTGGTACATAAAGACACGGTAACCCTCATAGTAAATCCAGTTCCAGACTTCACCATAACAGTGAACCCAGACACCCAGGAAGTTCAAGTGGGTAATTCGATTAACTATGATGTGCATCTAACCTCTCTTAATGGATTCTCTTCTCCCTGCACTCTGACTGTTAGCGGATTACCAACAGGCGCTTCAACTATTTTTGCTCCCAATCCGATGACTCCAACGAACACTTCCATTATGACTGTTAGCACGATAGGAGCGACCCCCCCGGGGGATTATGCCTTAACAGTAACCGCTACCCAGCTTAGCAAGACACCAATTCAACACAGTGCACAGATAATTTTAAGAGTTGAAATGGCGGTTAATCCCGATACCTTAGAATTTCAGGCAGGTGATACAGTCAAGTTTGATGTGGATTTGTCTTCCTTGAGTGGAATAGTCTCTTCTTGCACTTTAACTGTAACAGGGCTGCCCCCCTATTGTACATACAGTTTCGATCCCAATCCAGTGTTCCCGCCAGATACCTCCATTTTGACCATAAACACGGGGACTGCAACACCTGGGGGAACCTACGAGATTACAATAATTGCTACTGGTCTTTCTGGTAAGGGGCAAGTGCAATATATCACTCATGTGGTTTTGATAGTGCACCCAGCTTTTGATTTTGCTCTCGCTGTCACTCCGGAAACCTTGAAGGTTGAAATCGGCGAAGATAGCAGTTACTGGGTGAAGCTTACCACCATTAGCGGAATCGGCTCCCAGTGCAGTTTGAGCGTGAGCAGTTTCCCTGCTAACGTTACGGGGAACTTCAACTCTCACATATTGACTCCGAATCCGACAGACAGTACGCTATTAAACATAATGGTTTCCTGCAATGCGAATACGACCATAACCCCGTTCCCTTTGACCATTACCGCTACCGAGCTTCCACCTGGAGGGATCCAGAAAACCAAACAGGTTTATCTTTCCATTGTAGAAGGTTTTTGGGGTTTCAAGTTTGCCACTTCGCCTGACACTCAGAGAGCAGTGGTTGGCGATTCAGCCATATACCAGATTCTGATCAGACGGACAACCTGTTTCACCCTGGCTTGTTCCCTGTCCCTCGAAAGCGGGTTACCCGGCGGAGCAGCTTGTTATTTCTCACCCCCGGTTATCCCATCCAGTGATTCCACCTCCAAGCTGGTGGTTCAAAGCGGAACTGCTCTAGCAGGGATATACCAACTGATTGTCAAAGGTGTGGCAACCGCCAAGGGGATCAAGGACACTTTGTTCCTTGTGCTGGACGAGCCCAGCGATGTGGAGACCGGATTGGATAATCCCAATGCACCCAAGACGTTTACCCTGTTCCAGAACCAACCCAATCCGTTCAATCCAATCACCCAGATCAGCTATTACCTACCCAAAGCCAGTCGTGCCAAGTTAACCGTCTACAATGTGTTAGGACAATCAGTTAGAGTACTGTATGATGGTTACCAGGAAGCCGGGATGCAAACAGTAACCTGGGATGGAAGAAATTCGGATGGGGTTGAGTTAAGCAGTGGAATTTACTTCTACCGGCTGCAGGCGGGAAACTTCAACCAGACCAAGAAAATGTCACTCATGAAATAAAAAGATCATCACTGCATGGCTGAAATAAAAGCCCTCCGGTTCGAGTGAGACCGGAGGGCTTTTGTATTGAGGGAATGGTGAATAGTTTTATTCACAGGGGGGAGAGTCGTTCTTGAATAAGTAATTTATCAGATAGACCACGTCTCCGATATCTACAGTACCGTCACAATTGACATTTCCGACTTCCAGGGGAACGGGTGCAGGATCGTTTTTGAACAAGTAGTTTATCAGATAAACCACATCCCCCACGTCTATCTTCCAATCTCCATTTACATCTCCGCGCATGAATGGTTGGGTGGTTCTCCCCAAGCCAAACCAATCCATTATTCTCCTCATAAGGGTATAACCGTTATTGGGTGAAGTTCCGGATGACGGCAATCCCTCGAATGCGAAAGCCATGAAAACCACCTGGTAAGTGGACGAGGCGGTATCGGGATAACGTATTGCACAATAGTTAACCAAGTCTTTACTCCCCTCCAGGAGAGAATAAACGTCCAGCTGCACTCCTTCTCTGGGCATAGCGGTAGAACCTTTACCGGTGGCAGAGAAGATTCCCACAGCTCCGGTCCCCGGTACGATGTAATCCGAGAAATTGTAAAAGGGTGGATTCAAACCAAAAGCCATTCCATCGGTTATCGTATCTCCGGATAATCCCGCCACCGACGTTTCACCCATATCGTCCGTATGCCCAGACACGTGCAGATAGTTGGTGATAAAGGTAGTGGGATTGTTATCCAAAAGCAGATCCTGACTAGAGATAAAAAGTTTTCCTCTATTATCCAGGTAGGTTATAAGCCTGGCCTGGTCGGTAGCGGTCAGGGTTTTGGGGGAGGAGATGGTGCCGTAATCCGGTCCGGTGGTCCAGACCACCGCCTGATAGAGGTTCAACATGGAATCGGAAGGTGTCCCCTGGGTGGCATAGGTCCAGATTTCATAGGAAAGTCCCGTGGAATCCAGGGCGGAAAGGAAATAAGTCTCGTAGGAGCCTCCCCCGTCGTCATCTACAAAGAGAATAGGTTTCTGTCCGATGTTAACCTGAAAGGTATCGGCTGTGGAATAGGAGCCGGCAGCCTGAATTTGAATGACGAAAGAAGCCGTATGCCCCACCGGACAGATGCCGGATATGTCAATCTGATAAAGGGTCAGGTTGGTTCCGGAATTCCCTGCAGGTAAGTCCGGGTACGATGAAGTCGAGGATGTAACAGTCACATAGGGATCATTGGACAACAAGGTAGCTTGCACAGATTGGCTGTTGCTGGTTCCTTCATTTTTCAAAGTAATCACCACGCTGCAGGTTTCTCCCGGGTCCGGTTTTCCGTTTCCATTCCCTCCCAGATCGTCCATATCGACCGATTGATATACCAGACGGGGGGCATGTGCCGTGATGTTTGGACCATCATAATCCCAGCTCTTGTTGGGGGAGGTTATGTTCAGGTGAAAGGGTATCTCGGTTCCGTCCTGAATTTGAGTGGAGACGGTGAAAACATACTTGCCTGAACTTACTGCGGTGTCTCCGGCGGGGATGTCTCCATATGTTTTTGAACTGTCTGTCACCGTCACCAGAGGTTGACTGGTGCTAAGGCTGGCTCCAACCCCATAGGCGGTAGAGTCACCAAGGTTTTCCAAAACGATGGAAAGCTCAATGCTTTCCCCAAAATCGACCTGTCCGTCGTTATTCCCCCGACTCTGTCCCAGGCTGTCATCGTCAATCCGGTAGCTGTGGAAAGTAACATATGCACCCATTATCGGTTTGGGATGGGTAACGGCATCGATATCACACCCGGGATATTGTTCGGTTGCACTGCCGTCGTTATCGTCTACTATCTTGATGTATCTTACGGTATCTGTGGAAAGAGAGGAGATATCGAAAGAGGTTGTGCCTAAACCGGTTCCAATCAGATTCCAAGTTCCAATATACGGCACTGTGCTCCAATAAACCCTGTATCCGTCCTGTGTCGCACCGACCTCGTACACGGTGAAATCCGGACCATCCAAATCCACGATAGGGGTATTTTTTCCCATATCCAATTCCACATGCCCGCCCTTTCCCAAAGAGGCAAAAAGATCGTCTGGCAGTCCCAGGGCAGCTGAAGCATTGGTAGGATTGTTTACATAATGATTAGGATAAGAATGATTGTCGTAGAAATAACAAGAAATAACGTGCGTGGCAAAAAGCTCGGATCCCGGTCTTAAAGCTACATTCAATATGGTGGGGGTGGCTCCGCTGACCGAAATGCCTGATATGGTTGTATCCCGGTAGCCGTTTGCGGAGAATTTGAGGGAATAAGTCCCGGAAAGAAGATTCTTCTGATAATCCCCATACACCGGATCGGCAAAGACCGGCAAACCGAATTGGGTGCACCTGACCATACCCTCCAAGGGCTGACCGGAGGTGGCATCGGTTATCCTCCCCCTCACTCCGTCATCCGTCCGTTCCATCATGGCCAGTATCGCCGGCCGGTTCAGGTTCCAACAGGGGTCTATGTTGGTGTTTTCGGTTTCGATGGTGGCATCGATGTCTCCCCGGGAGCCGTAACTCCAGTCGTTGCAATCCCCGTACGTCTGGTACCAGTCATATCCTTCGATCAAGGTATAACCGGTGGCTTGAGCATAGGGTCTGGATATATCAACAATAAACGCGCTGTCCGCGACCGGAAAGGGTCGGTAATTCCAAACGTAATTTACATAAGCGGCGGTGGTATGAAAGGAGAGGGAAACGGAGAAATTGTGTTCCAGGCCGTGAAGCCGGATGACTCTGGTTTCGGGTTGAGAAAAAATAGACGGGCTGCCCCCTTCACCATTCCAAATATAGCCGTAATCCCGGTTGAGATCGACTCCATTGGCATTATACCTGGTTCCAACGGTTCGTCCATCCGGGTTCATCATGGGGATGATCCAGGTTTCCAGATCATTCACCAGATGGGTCACCTGGGTGATGGAACCGTAGTTGTCCGTAAGGTAATGTAACATATTGAGTCCGATTTCGATCCCCATGTACTCGTTACCGTGATGGTTTCCGATGATCCGAAACTCCGGCTCGTTCTCCTCTTGGGAGGGATTATCGCTTACCTTCGCCCCCAGAATCATTCTCCCCTGCACGGTATAACCCAAAGTATCTAATATCACTATGTTGGGATAATTTACCGCTAACTGCTGCATTTCCGTAACCAACTGGTCGTAGGTATGAAATGCCAGATCCCAATTTGGTCCATATAGCGCAACGTTTCTCTCTTCGGGAGTCCAGTACTGCACCTGAACGTTATACCCCTTGCTAATCAGGTCACTCAGGCGCTGGGAGTTGACAACCACATCCACCCAGCCGGGTCCTGCATTAGCCACGTCCAAGCCCTTCTCCCCTAACAATCTGGCCTTCTCATCGATAGAAGTTACCGTTACCCGGGCATAAATCTCCTCAAAAGCCAATGCATTTGTAGTCTGCAATAGCATTATCGAACTCAGAACAAACACAAGAATCAACGCTGTCTTTAATCTCATTTAACCTCTCCTTTCAAGTTGGACGAAAAACAAAATGGACTTACATCATAGATTATCGTCAGTTTCCGGTGATACTTGCATCAACAGCCCGTTTCACACCATCTCTGGATATTATACGCAAAAAGCGTGTTTTGTCAATGGGTTTTTAGAAACTCTTAGCTATAACCTAAATAAACCCCCAAAAGTTATTGCTAAAATAAAGTTATGTATCTATATTAGAACTGTCTAAATCGAGAAGAACAACTTCGGGCTATGGGAGGTTGAGATGAGAAAGTTCGCAATAATCATTATTCTTTTGCTTTTCCCTCTTTATGTTTTTGCAGACACCCATTACGTCTCCAAGAACGGTTCGGACACATATCCTTACACTTCCTGGGCGACAGCGGCGGATTCCATTCAAAAGGGGATAAATGCTGCTTCTTATGGTGATACGGTTAGAGTGGGAACGGGAACTTACCATGAATATAGGGTTACCATAGGTTCCGGAGTAACTTTAATCGGCGCTGGCATCGATTCATCCATTATTGATGCCAGCTTTGTACATTATGATACGATAGCACATGTAGTTGATGGTGAAGACAGCTCATCCATAGAAGGATTCCAGATAATCGGGAATAGATATTCTCAGGGAGGAACCGGGTTGTACGGTATTGTAGATCATTATGGAATACCTATGAGATTTATAAAAGGGAATAGATTTAGCGCATGCGATGAAGGCATATTTATACGGAAATGTCCTCTGATTATTAATAATCTGATAGATAGCTGTCATGTAGGGATATCTGCGAGCACTCAACAAACGAGTTTGATACAGAATAACACGATAACCTATTGTAGTGAAGGCATTATGGGCTGGTTTTCGCCGAGATACCCGCAGATAGTGAAAAACATATTTCACAATACATTCACAGCAATTTCAATAACTCTTAATGACTCCCTTCTAATATGTAACAATTTAATTTATGATGATGCAGAGTGGTCGAGTGTTGTAATTGGTGACCCAACTTTTACGAGAAAGCAGTTAGTTAGTAACAATACCATAGGAGGAAACAAATCATCTCAATATGGTGTCATTAATTGTTCGGGGGATTCGGATATTAGAAATAACGTTATATTCGGAGGAGACATAGGGATTTGGGCATACAGCTCAGGGGTGATATTGACGGTAGGGTATGATAATTTGTGGGATAATACTCAAAATTATAAAGCTCACAACGGAGCAGTGATCGATTCATCTCTGGGTGGAAATATCTATTCAGATCCGATGTTTTTAGGAGGTTCTGATTATCATCTGCAATATGCTTCGCCTTGTATTGATGCCGGTGATCCTAATATCAAGGACCCCGATTCTTCCAGATCGGATATAGGTTGTTATGGTGGAGTATACGGAGAAACCTACGCCTATTTAGATTATCCACCAAAACCACCCGATAGTTTATCTGCCATCTCGGAATCGACTGTAACTATCCTTTCCTGGAAACCCAACACCGAATCCGATCTCTCTCACTATTTGGTCTATAAAGATACTATAGCTGGATTCATTCCTGATACTTTCAAGATTGTTGGAAACATTCATAAGGATAGTTCGATCTTCAGAGATTACGATTTTATTTTGGGGAAGACATATTATTATCGAGTTTCTGCCTGGGACTTAACCGGACATCAAAGTGAATATTCTGATGAGTTGGAGGTTCAAGCAACTTCAGTGGGTGAGTACACAGAAGAAGAAAATAGACCACCGATGTATCAGTTATCCCAAAATTATCCCAATCCTTTCAATTCAGAAACAGTGATCTGGTATTATCTGCCGGATGTGGGCTACCAACCTGCTGAAGTGGAAATCACCATCTATAACCTTTTAGGAAAGAGAGTAAAATCCCTGGTGAATGGAAGGGAATATCCGGGGGAACATAAGGTTCGCTGGGATGGAAAGGATAATTTAGGAAAAGAGGTGTCATCGGGAATATATTTTTATCGATTGAAGGTAAGTGGTTTGGAATTAGTTAAGGCAAAGAAGATGGTACTATTACGATAACGGATGACGAATAAAGAATAAAGAATGACAAATAAAAGGTAATAAAGCAAATGTAAGCAAAAATCATGGAAGCTTAAAACTTAAATCTTGAATTTTGAACCTTACACCTTTAAACTTTCACCTTTAACCTAACGAAGAGAAAATAAATGAAAACCAAATTAATCTTGTTGACATTGATGGTATGGATGATTTGCTTTATATTCTCCACCGCACAAGGGGCGGATAAGTTTTATTATGGAGGATTCCATGGTGGTCCATACTTTGGAAAGTTAGACGAGCTAAAAGATAGTCTTAGATTTAATATTGTTCAAGCATTTAATCTAAATCAAGGAAACATACACTATTGGGCTGATAATTCTCTGCAGGTAATAGCAGAACAAGATGGAAGTGTGAATTCTCCCACTTACTTGTCAAAGGTCGCCCATTACACATTGTGGGAGACTGAGAGGTTTCCTGATTCATATTACCACCTATACTATGATGGAGGGGCACTGGTTTCGGATACGTCTGCATCCGGTGGCAAAGCCATGAAATTCACTAATCTCTCTACCCGACTTCTTCAGTGGGGACCGAGCTATGAACAAGAAGCAGGTCCCGATCTACATTACACCGCTGAGTTCCAGTTGAAGTTCATTTCCGCTCTTTATGATCCCCCAAACGAAAAAAGCGGAAATCCCCCGGTGCCAGTTTGTTCATTAATAGTCAAAGACGTTGCCAGGGATAGCATCTTGAAAAGTAAGATTCTATATAGAAGTGATTTCCCGAGGAGGGATTATAAAACATTCATCATTGATGGTTATACAGTACCAGATAGTAACAGGATTGATTTTCAAATCTACTTATTCGGGACAACTACCGCCTATTATTTCTATGTTGACTACGTCAAGGTGTATGATCAGAAAGGAAAGGAGTTGATAAAAGACAAAATATACGACCAGGTTATTATGGCTTATGTGGATTCACCTTGGGTGCATACGCTTATCCCCGGCACGAGCGAAACTGTGGTTTACCGCTGGTATATGCGCGATGAGCCCAGGTTAATAGATCAATACGCACCTTATCACTACATCGACAGCTTAATAACAATAGATACCATACCTTATATACCGGGTTGTCAATTCTACGCCGGCTTTGGTGATACTCTAAGAGGAGTGCACGATTATCTGCTAAGATCGGAACCAGTGGAATACATGATTGATCCTTATCCTTTTCGCGCCATAGACTCAGCTTCAAACTATCAAAATCATATGGATGGTTTGATTTATGCTCTTAACCAGAGCAAACTGATAGCGGAAAGCAGGAATAAAGACTTCTGGGTAGCGATACAGGGCCATCTTGTCGGAAGAGAGAAGACAATTTCATGTCTATGTCCAGAAGGTTACCAAGAGTTTGTATATGATGGTATAACTTATTGCTATTCATATAGAGACCCTACTCCAAATGAGGTGAGGTTTCAGACATTTCTGGCTTTGTGCCATGGCGCTGATGCGGTGATGATCTATCATATCCCTTATTCTAGGGATTTTATTTTAGATACTGAATGGTGTCAGGATTCCACCTGGCATTTAGAGACGGGACTGTATGACGAATATGGTGACTCAAGCAATCAAAAATGGGAAGAAATAAAGAACTTCACCGGTCCAAGGGCAAGGTCGCTTGGTCAAACAATAAAAAGCTTACAGTGGCAGGGCGCTTGCTCTAATCAAGAGGTTGGCTCTTTTGTCTTGCGTAACAGCCAGTCTAGTTATATTGATAGTATTATTGGAATAAGACATCCTGATTCTACTTATATTCAAGTGGGATTCTTTACTAAATCAGACAGCATATTTTTCATGTTGGTTAACCGAAGAACATTGCCTTCAGAGTATGATACCTTCAATGTCTTTTTCAACTTTCCTGACGGACCATATGTGATAACTGACATGTATAATCCCACCATCAAGGGTAAGATTTGCGGATTAAACCGATATAAGATATTTCTACAACCAGGGGAAGGACGGCTTTTTAAGTTGGAAAAATTCCATCCGTATTGCGTTTATTGTGTTCCTCGAATGTTTGATCAAATTTGTTGGCCTTATGAAAATACGCATACTACTATCCAATCAGCCATTAATGCTGCCCCGGACTGGGAATATACGACTGTTCTGATTGATACGGGAACCTACTACGAGAATATCGATTTCAAAGGAAAGGATATTACTGTGGCAAGCAGGTTCCATCTATCCCCGGATCACCAAGAGTTTATCGACGAGACAATCATTGACGGCAGCGATTCAACATCGGGTCCGGATTCTGGAAGTGTGGTTAGGTTTGTAACAGGGGAAAGTTCTTACGCTGTCCTGAAGGGTTTTACTCTTAGAAACGGTTTTGGAACGATTACTCATGTAGATAAATTGACTGCCCATTGGGGTGGTGGCATTCTATGTTATAATTCATCACCCACCATCCTCAATAATATCATCGTCTCAAACCAAGTTCTTCCCGGTTCCGGTGGTGGAATATACAGCAATTCTAATTCTTCTACTCAAATATTCAATAATACCATTCAGCAGAACATAGCTACATCGGGAGGAGGGGTCTGTGGTGGGAGCCCTCAATCGATAATTGCAAACAGTCTTATTATAAACAACACCGCAGTATACGAAGGTGGAGGAATTGATGGAGCTTCCGGTATTATTAACAACAATACCATAGATGGAAATTCCGGTGCATCCCGTGGTGGGGGAATATTTATCTCCGGAGAAACTTGCCAAGCACGAAACAATATAGTTGTTAATTCGGATAGTGGAGGTGGAATTAGGTGTGGTGTAACTCCACAAAATCTATCTTATAATGATATTTGGAATAATAATGGTGGTAATTTCATAGGTTGTTCAGGTTGTGGCAACATAACTAAGACAAACCGAAATGGAACACCTTGTGATGATAACTTCAATATAATGGTTGACCCGGATTTTGTGAATGGTTATCATCTGGGCAGCTCGTCCCCCTGCAAAAATGCAGGAGACAGTATCACACCATTTATACCCTCTACTGATTTTGACGGCAATTCAAGAATAGAAGGCGGGTTTGTCGACATAGGTGCATATGAATATCAAAGCGGACTTAAAGGTGGAGGAGCGAAAATTGTTAGCGGTGATACAAGCAATTCTAAAGCGCAGCTTACCCCCACTACTCCAAAAATATTCGGTCTATCTCAGAATTACCCTAATCCTTTTAATCCAGTAGCTGTAATCGAGTTCACGATTGGCAGTGACCACCCAGGCAGTCATATAACTCTCAAAATCTACAACATAGCTGGGCAGTTGGTCAAAACTCTGGTGGATGAGGAGAAAACTCCGGGCACTTATTCTGTCACCTGGGATGGGAAAAACAATTCCAATGAGGAAGTCGCTTCGGGAGTCTATTTCTATGAGCTGAAATCAAACAATCTAAGGGAGTCCAAAAGAATGGTGTTGATTAAGTAATCTAATTCTGCTCTATATTTAGACAATATCCAATTTTGTGTTGACATGTCTTTGGATTATGTTAAATTACCCCAGATTTTAAAAGGAGTTTCGCATGTCCAGCACAATATTGATGCTTTTGGCCATTATTTTGAACGTCTGCGGTCATCTCTTTTTGAAAGCTGGAATGAACAGGATAGGGGCGATATCGGCAAGTCAGCTGGTGGGAAATTTCACCGTGATCTTCACCACTCCTTTTATCGTCCTGGGACTTTTGTCGTATGTCTCCAGTGTAGCCATGTATATGGTGGTTTTGTCCAAAGTGAATATATCCTACGCCTATCCCCTGATGATGGGATTGGGCTACGTTTTGATAGTTTTATTTTCCTGGCAGATTTTTGCCGAGCCGTTTTCCTTTTTCAAGTGGATAGGAATCACTCTGATTTTGGTCGGTGTGTTCCTGCTGGGCAAATGAATTAGTTAATAATTTTGTTCAAAGAGTCAATTAACCGCTTGTTTATTTACGTTTTTATGTTAAATTCAGATTGCCAATAATCATCTAGGGTGTGGATTTAGGTTTAAGGTTTAAGATAAAACATAAATCATAGATTCGAAAGAAGGAGAATGAATTATGCCGCGAAAATTAACCACATTCGCTGAGAAGGTTGCAGCCGAGAAACAGATCATATATTGCCCCAAATGCGGGGGTGCCATTGAGCCTTTGCTTTACATCGACTGCGTGCAAACGGATGCGGGTTTCTGGAGATTCAAAGAGAAACACGTGAAGGTTTGCAAGTGTAATCACGATCTATACTATAAATAAGCCAAGATAGCTGCATTCCACTCCGATTATCCCAGGAATTAAAGAATCCTTCACTCCAAGTGAAGGATTTTTTATTGGGTCGAGCGACCCGCCCCACTATTAATCGAACAGGTCATAAAAAAATCAACTTCGCATTTTACCAGTCGACTTTGTGAAAAAAGTCACGAAATTTCTTGCTTTTGAATAAGAGGTTTCGTAAATTAGTAAGATGTTATTTGTACGGATGCATGCAAGATTTAACGCTTCCTTATTTTTCTTACAATCCAGGAGCATGTGGCTATGCCTAAAATAGAAGTTGACGAAATACGATGCAAAGCCTGCGAGCTGTGTATCGTGGCATGTCCCCACAAGGTGATCGGGCTGGCAACGCACTTCAGCTCAACCGGTTATCATCCGGCATGCATGGCTAAACCGGAAGACTGTACCGGATGTATGCTTTGTGCTTATGTCTGTCCCGACGTCGCCATTGAGGTTTACAAATAGTATTGAGTAATGAGTTTTGAGTATCGAGTTAAAATCGAAAACTTAGAGTGCGTGATGCGAGGATAACTCAATTCTCGTCGCTCGGATCTCAAAGATGATTTTAAGGAGTGGACAATATGGGTGAAAAGGATTTGATGAAAGGTAACGAGGCTTTGGCTGAAGGAGCGGTCCGGGCAGGATGCCGCTTCTTTTCCGGTTATCCCATTACCCCTCAGAATGAAATTCCCGAATATATGTCGTGGAGATTACCGGAGGTAGGCGGAACATTCATTCAGGCGGAAAGCGAGGTTGCAGCGATAAACATGCTGTTTGGCGCCTCTGCCTGCGGAACCCGGGTAATGACCTCCTCTTCCGGACCGGGGATAAGCTTAAAGCAAGAGGGTATCTCTTATACTGCCAGTGCGGAACTACCCATTTTTTATGCCAACATAGTAAGAGGTGGACCGGGTTTGGGTAACATCGCTCCCTCCCAGGGGGATTATTTCCAGGCTACCCGCGGAGGGGGACATGGAGACTACCGGGTATTCGTGATAGCTCCCAATTCTGTCAGTGAGATGGGCAACTTTCCCCGGATATGTTATGAGATTTCGGAAAAATATCGAATGGTAACTATGGTCTTGGCGGATGGACTTTTAGGGCAAATGATGGAACCGATCGAGTTTGATTTTGAGCCGATCGATCCTACCAAGCTCCCCCCTAAGAACTATACTCTGGGGAAACAGGATGGCAGAGAGCGAAGGGTGGTCCGGTCATACGATCTAAAACCTGGTTTCATGGAAGAACACGTATGGAAACTGATGGCGAAATATAATCAGGTAGAGACCCATGAAGTAAGATATGAAACTTCCCTGATAGAGGATGCTGAACTTCTGATCGTAGCATACGGCACCTCTTCCAGAATCTCCAAGGCAGCAATGGTCCTGGCGAGAAAGGAGAATCTCAAAATCGGCTGGCTTCGTCCCATTACCCTTTGGCCCTTTCCCTCCACTATTTTGAATCAGTTGGTATCGAGGATAAAGAAGATATTGGTGGTGGAGATGAGTGCTGGTCAGATGATCGAGGATGTGAAACTGGCCATAGAAGGGAAAGCCCAGGTTTTCTTTCACGGGAGACCGGCTGGCGGCATACCTACCGAATTCGAAGTGCTGGATGTGATAAAGAAGATCTACGGTAAATAATCCGAGCTGATTATAACGTTTGAACTTCTTAAAACCTTAAATAAATAAATTATGGAAAAGAAAGTTTTCGCGCGAACAAAAGGATTGACCGAAGTCCCCATGCGGTATTGCCCGGGGTGCGGGCACGGGGTAATTCATCGTCTGGTGGGTGAAGCCATGGTGGAGCTTGGTATCAAGGAAAGAACCATCGGGGTGGCTCCGGTAGGCTGCTCGGTTTTTGCGGACGAGTATTTTAACTGCGACATGATCCAGCCAGCACATGGACGAGGACCGGCTGTAGCCACCGGCATGAAGAGGGTCAGACCGGATTGCATAGTTTTCAGCTACCAGGGAGACGGTGACTTGGCCTCCATCGGAATGGCTGAAACCATACATTCCGCTGCCCGGGGTGAGAACATCACCATCATCTTCGTCAACAATGCCATTTTCGGGATGACCGGCGGACAGATGGCACCAACCACACTACCGGGAATGAGATCCACCACCTCTCCTTTTGGAAGAGATACCAAAGTAGCGGGTAATCCCATCCGGATTTGCGAACTTCTGTCGGCTTTGCAAGGTCCTGCCTACTTGGAAAGAGTTGCCGTCAACACCCCGGCTAACGTGGTAAAAGCCAAGAAGGCAGTAAAAAAGGCTTTTCAGACACAAATCGATGGGTTGGGATTCTCCCTGGTGGAAATTCTGTCCCAGTGCCCCACCGATTGGGCGATGACCCCACTTCAGTCGATAGCCCGGATAAAGGACGAGATGATCCCCTACTATCCCTTGGGTTTATTCAAAAGTCCTGAAGAGAAGAAATGATTGTGAGCGAATCTGGATGGGGGGGAAATCATTAGTAATAATCCGCTTTCACGGTGGACTGCGATTGACCGACGATATTAAACGGAGGTAGTATGTATCAAGGTGTGATAATGTCAGGATTTGGAGGTCAGGGGATAATCTCAGCCGGTGTACTTTTAGCTTATTCCGGGATGGTGGACGGCAAGCACGTGACTTTCTTCCCGGCATATGGGGCGGAGATGCGGGGTGGAACAGCCAACTGCTCGGTGGTGGTATCCTCTGAAGAGGTTGCTTCTCCGGTGGTCTCCTCCCCCGATTCCCTCATAGTAATGAACGAACCCTCATTGCTTAAATTCGAACCTGCTTTAAAGCCCAACGGGTTGCTGCTGGTAAACAGTTCCCTGGTTTCCAGCAAACCCAAACGAACCGACATAAAAATCGTCACAATTGATGCCAATAAGATCGCTGAAGAGATCGGGACGGTGAAATGTGCCAATATGGTGATGCTGGGGGCCTTGATAAATCACACCCAAGCGGTATCCTTGGGAAGCATGATCATAACCTTGACCAAGGTGTTCCCTCGTGCCAAAAAAGAGATGCTTCAGATAAATGAAAATGCTTTGAATAAGGGTACAACTTTTTAGATGTACCTATCAGTGGGGACATAAAGCAAATGATAATGGGCGTTTCTTCTTTAAGTGAAACGCCCGTTTGATTTCATCGATTGTTCTCAGGAGGGTTAAATCGCGCAGGTGATTTAGGGTATAAAATACAAGGAATAAAATGCCGAAGGTGGGATTTGAACCCACATGCCCGATGGGCACTGCGCCCTGAACACAGCGTGTCTGCCAATTCCACCACTTCGGCTTCAAATTAAATATATGCTCCCTTTTGTTTGTCAGCAAGCATTATTTTAAATTTCTCTTGCCGGATATCTTTGCCCATAATATATTCGAAAGTATGCAAAAAGATAAGGAACAAATCCGGGTGGTTGCCACCAATCGCAAAGCCCATCATCTCTATCATGTCATCGAGACATACGAAGCCGGAATGGTGCTGGTTGGAACGGAAGTAAAATCATTAAGAGAGGGTAAGGTCAACCTTAAGGACAGCTATGCCAGCGTGGAGTGGGGAGAAATGATCCTCCATCATATGCACATCAGCCCTTACGATGCAGCCAACCGATTTAATCATGATCCCACCCGCAAAAGGAAGCTTTTGATGCATAGCGCCGAGATAAGAAGGCTTTTGGGCAAAACCGTGGAAAGGGGATTTACCTTAATACCTTTAAGGGTCTATTTCAAGGGGAAGGTGGCTAAGGTGGAACTGGCTTTAGCTATCGGTAAAAAAATGTTTGACCGGAGAGAGGATATCAAGGACCGGGAGGTCCAGAGGGAGCTGCGTCGGGTACTCAAGGAACGCCAACACTAAATTAACCACAACCTGTTGGTTGTTCAACTTGGGGGATTCACCATAGAATCCCCGATTCTGAACAGACTGATATCACCAATTCAGACATAGGGAGTCTAGTCACTCCGAAAGCTTCAACTTTAACATTTATCGTAATCCCTTATTTACTTCATAAGATTCAAGAAACAGAGTGGTGAGCGTGAGAAAATTATATCTGGCACCCAAAATCATCTTTTTTTTCTGGCTTGTTTATGCATATTGGTAACCAATGCTCCTCTGACCTTTCCCACCAACCACGTCAATATTCTATCTCTGCAGGCGACCGAAAAGGTGAACGGGACATTAGTCGAGATCTTTCTAGCTCAACCTCTCCAGTTTGAGGTGTTTTCAGATCAAGACCAAACGATAAACATCAACATCTTCAAGGGAAGATTAGATACGGTGTACTTCAATATGATGAAATCCCCTGATCAATTGGCTTGGATCAAAACCTGTCAGTTTGAGAATTCCGCCCAGATCTCGTTTAAACCCAGAAAACCTTTTGTTAATTATACCCATAATGTAATGACTGATTCTACACGTATACAGATATCTCTGATTGGCGAAGTCCCTATCGTAGATTCAGTTGAATCCTCGCCAGTCGATTCATCCCGTCGGGAGGAGGGTCTTTTAGATGTTTCCATTGGAAGGATAGTCATCGATCCAGGTCATGGCGGAGAAGATTCGGGAGCGGTGGGTAAAAATGGACTGATTGAAAAAGAAGTGACATTAGACATAGCTAATAGACTCAAGATGTTATTGGATAACGAAAAAGGCTTTGCGGTTTTTCTAACGCGAGATAAAGACGAATTGGTTCCTCTGGAACGAAGGGCGGAGATCGCCAACAGAAATAAGGCAGACCTGTTTATCAGCATCCATACCAATGCTTCAAAAAAAGGAAGCGCCCAGGGTTTCGAGACTTACTTTCTTTCTGCAGCCAAAAATGAGGATGCTCGGACTGTTGCCGCACTGGAGAACTCCTCCCTGCGGTTTGAGCGGACCAGCGATTCGAGCCAAAATTTGTCTGATATCGATTTCATACTCATGGATCTGGTGCAGAATGAATTTCTGGCAGAATCCTCAGATTTGGCTTCTCTGATACAAAGACATCTTAAAAGAGAGCTTACCATTCCCGATCGCGGGGTAAACCAGGCGGGATTTGTGGTGCTGAATAAAACATATATGCCGTCTGTTTTGGTTGAAACCGCCTTCATCTCCAACCAAGAAGAAGAGGCCTTGTTAAAAAAAGATTCCTTTCGTCAACAGGTTGCTCAAGCCATATTTGAAAGCATCAAACAATTCAGGCAGAAATATGAATCGTTAAAGTGATGCGATTGCATATTTTTAATTTCAAGAGTTTTCACTGTTCCCTTTTTTATACCGAAATGCGATTAGAACATGACAACATCCGGTAAAAAATCAAGCTCAGGCATGGTAAACTCAAGTCCCATCGGTATCTTTGATTCGGGATTGGGGGGATTAACCGTAGCCAAGAAGATCTTTGAGCTCCTCCCTTTCGAGAATGTGGTCTATTTTGGAGATACCGCCCGATTCCCTTATGGACCCAGGTCCAAAGATATGATCAGAAGATTCTCCTTTCAAAACGTAAATTTCCTCCTTACCCAACGGGTCAAATTCATCGTAGTTGCCTGTAATACCGCATCAGCAATGGCTTTGAAGGAACTAAAACTAAACTTTGACCAGCCTATGATCGGGGTAGTAGAGCCGGGAGCAAAGGCTGCCGTTAAAACCACCCTCAACGGAAAAATCGGAGTGATCGGGACGGTGGGAACTATTCATTCCGATGCTTACAGAATGGCGATCCACCGGTTGAATCGCCGACTGAAAGTTTACTCTCTCCCCTGCCCTTTATTTGTATCGTTAGCCGAAGAAGGCTACATTAAAAAGAAAGCCACATACATCATTGCCTGGGAGTATCTGCGTCCTTTGATTAAAAAAGGTGTAGATACCCTGGTTTTGGGGTGTACCCATTATCCATTGCTGAGGGATGTCATCTCCCAAACCATGGGGGAGAAAGTGAAACTGATTGATTCCGCAGAAGAGACTACCACGGAGGTGAAGATGTTCTTGGAACGAAACGGACTTCTCAGAAAGTCAAAAAAGCCATCTTTTCGAAGCTTTTATGTCTCCGACATTCCCGATAGGTTTGTGGAGGTGGGAGAACGATTTTTGAAAGGGAAAATAACCCGGGTGAAAAGAATCGATATCGAAGGATATTGAGTTTCCGTCAACGGATTAAGCGGATAATCAAAGTATGAGAATAGTTTTAGCCACCAATAACAAAGACAAAATCAACGAGATAAAAAGGATTCTTTTGGGATTTCAGGCTGAAGTTTTAACCTTAGAGGATTTTCCCGGCTTTCCCAAAATCGAAGAGACCGGGAAAACCCTGGAGGAGAATGCGGTCCTGAAAGCTGAAACCATATTCCGGTTCACTCATTTACCCTCGCTGGCAGATGATTCCGGCTTGGAGGTGGAGGTTCTAAATGGTGCACCGGGAGTGCTCTCCTCACGTTTCGCGGGTGAGCATTGCAGCTATCAGGACAACAATAGGAAATTGCTCTCGCTGATGAAAGATGTGCCTCCGGAGAAAAGAGGAGCTAAGTTTGTCTGCGTTGTAGCCATCGCCAAAGGAGTCGATGATATCACCACCGTAAGGGGTGAGGTAAAAGGGGTAATCACTATGGTGGAGAAAGGGGAAAACGGATTTGGTTACGATCCGGTCTTCTTTATACCCCAATTGAACCGAACCTTTGCTCAGCTAACCTTGGAGGAGAAGAACAGATTCAGCCACCGGGCGCAGGCATTTACCAAAGCCAGGGAGCTGATTTTAAAGGGACTTTTGAATGATTGATACCGTGACATTCGACCTATGGAATACCCTGATATCCAATTGGCCACTGGATCACGACAGATATAGACAAATTCGGGTGAAGAGAACAGGCCAGATCCTAGATGAATATGGAATAACTGTTTCTCTTGATCTTTTGGCAAAAGCATATGACGATGGATTTGAGAGATACAAACAGATATGGAGCAGGAACTCGGACCTCTCCACAGCCGAACAACTGAAAATCATGTGGGAACTTTTACCCGAAGAAAAACCAAAGACCATTTCAGCGGATTTGATGGAAAGATTAGTCGAAGCTTATACCAGTCCCCTCTTGGTTGATCCGCCTCCTTTGATTGAAGGAGCCAAGGAAACGTTGAAACAGATCAAAGAAGAGAAATTCAAATTAGGCTTAATATGCAATACCGGTCGGACTCCGGGGAAAACCATAAGGATTTTACTTAAACAAGTCGGAATAATTGACTGCTTCGATATCACCACTTTTTCTGACGAGCTTCGTATTAGAAAACCCGATCCCCGAATTTTCCTCCATACTTTAAATAAGCTTAAGAGCTTACCTCAAAAATCCCTGCATGTGGGTGACATGGTGGAGCTGGATATCCTCGGTGCAAAGAATGCGGGAATGCAGTCGGTTCATCTCAACCTGGATCATACTCCGTACGAACAGATAGTCCCGGATTTCACCATTGGGCATTTGGATGAGTTAAAGGGCATTTTGGATAAGCTCAAATAAATTTAATTGCTATGAACATTCCTATTTCGGTTTCGTATAAACATAAACTAATATTTTATGGATTTAAAGAGGTGAAGGTAAGATAGGAGTTGACGACAATTATATAGTAAAGACAGATAGGAAAATCGAGTAAAATAAACAACGAACACAATCAGACGAAAAGGTGGTTGAAATATGAGTGAAAAGATAGGAATTTTAACAGGCGGGGGTGACTGCCCCGGTTTAAATGCCGTGATACGGGCGGTGGTGAGAAAATCAATTCGCAAGTATAACTATGAGGTCCTGGGCATACTCCAAGGGTGGCGTGGTCTCATGGATTATGGATTGACCGAGGAGCTGAACTTGGACAAGGTTTCCGGTATCATTCACCGGGGAGGAACCATACTCAAAACCTCCCGGACCAATCCCTTCAAGGAAAAGGACGGTGTCAAAAGGATCCTCGAAAAGAGGATGTCCTTGGGACTCTCCGCCGTCATTGCCGTGGGAGGGGAAGACACCCTGTCGGTTGCTGCCAAGCTGCACGAGGAAGGGTTGGAGGTGGTCGGAGTTCCCAAAACCATTGACAACGATATCTGGGGTACCGACTATACGTTTGGCTTTGATACTGCAGTCAACATCGCCATGGATGCCATTGACCGGGTCCACACCACTGCCGAATCTCACAACCGGGTCATGGTGGTGGAGGTAATGGGAAGGCACACCGGCTGGATTGCAATTGAAGCCGGTATTGCCGGAGGAGCGGATTTCATCTTCATCCCTGAAAAACCGGTCGATTTGAACAAAGTCTGCGATGCCATCTGCAAAAGGCATGCCCGGGGTCGGAACTTCAGCGTGGTGGTGGTGGCAGAGGGAGCCAAAATCGCAAATGATGCAAAGGATAAAAAAGAGGAAATGGTGGTGGTGCAGGACGAAAAGCTGGACGCTTTTGGTCACGTTCGGTTAGGGGGGATAGGAAAGGTATTGGCTACTGAGATCGAGAAGAGAACCGGATATGAGACCCGGTTTGTGATATTGGGGTACATTCAGAGAGGCGGTACTCCGACGGCTTTTGACCGTATGCTGGGAACCAGGTTCGGTGTGGCTGCTGTCGATTTGGTACACCAGGGGGAATTCGGTAAAATGGTAAGTCTGAGGGGTAATCAGATCGTTTCAGTAGACTTAAAGGAGGTTATGTCCAAAACCAAGCATATAGACGACGACCTGTACGATATGGCAGAATTGTTTTTCGGTTAACCAGATCCGAGGTTATGATAATCGCTTACTTGGAATCTTCAAGAGTCATATCCGTTAAATCCATGTAACCCGAGCTCCGTTCAGCATTATAATTGAAAGAGGTGAGTTTATTAGTGAAGAAATATCTGTTTATTAATTTACTAGTTTTCTGTTTTATTTTTCCCTCTATCTGTAATGGCAGAGACATCAGTTCTATCCAAATGATGGGGATTCGAATGGGATTTTGGAATGCAGTTAAGGCACATGACATCACCAATTCACCGGACCAAGAGATCACCACTAAAGTTACGGCGCCCTACGGGGAGATCTTCATCTCCTCCGGATTGAAAAAGGGATTCGCCCTGGAATTTTCTCTGGGAAGCTGCTACCGGGGAGAGACCAGGTATAACGATTCTTACGGATACTACTGGAAAAGGGTGACCATTTATCCTGTTTCAGGCGGCATAAAATTCTATCCTCTCTCCTCCGTTAAAAAATCCAAATTACAGCCATACGCGGATATGGGAATAGCTTTTGTATCCGGGATCGAAGACATACGCCTGGGAGTTTACTCCGGACCCTACTTGTTGGTGGATGAGGGAATTAACACCTATACTACTTTTGGATGGCATACCGGGTTAGGTATGGATTTCCTCTTGAGCCGGTTTTGGGCAGTGGGGGTCGATTTCAAATATCGGGGGGTGAATTTTAACGATGAAGTAGGCGGTTTGAAAAACTTCAGCGGACCTCAGGTCACGCTGGGAGTCTCTTATCTGGTAAAGGGTATCTGATCTTCGACCCAATAAATCCTCCAGGGAATTCAGATTAAAGCGATTCTAAATCGGACTTTCCATCCATCAAGAATAAATCCCCCAGTAAAATTAATTTGCAAATTAAAATCAGTTGTTTTATATTGTTTTGTTGTTAAGCTCTTTTTGAGTTAGAATATAAATACGACATACCATAATTTAACTGTCCCTAAAAAGGAGGAACAGATGGCAGTGAAAGTTGGCATAAACGGTTTCGGGAGAATCGGAAGGCTGGTTTATCGTGCTGCAATGGGCAATCCCAAATTGGATATAGTAGCGGTCAATGACATCACCGATGCTAAGACCTTGGCTCATCTTCTCAAATATGATTCGGTTCATGGAATTGTGAAATCCGAGATAAAGGCAGAAGGTAATTCCATACTGGTGGACGGGAAAAAGACCGAGGTGTATGCGGAAAAAGACCCCTCTGCCTTACCCTGGGGAAAGCTGGGGGTGGATCTGGTGGTGGAATCCACCGGTAAGTTCACCACCGGAGCTGACGCCAAAAAGCACATCGCCGGAGGGGCTAAGAAGGTATTGTTATCCGCTCCGGCAAAGAAATCGGATGTTCCGGTTTTGACCATAGTTTTGGGTGTGAATACCGAGAAATATGATCCCAAGGCGGATATTCTTTCTATCGGCTCCTGCACCACCAATTGCCTGGCTCCGGTGGTCAAAGTGCTGCACGACAATTTCGGGATTGTGCGGGGTATCATGACCACCATACATGCTTACACCAATGACCAGAAGATACTGGATCAGCCGCATAAGGATTTACGAAGAGCCAGAGCAGCCGGGGTAAACATCATCCCCACCTCCACCGGTGCGGCTAAAGCTCTCTCCCTGGTCATTCCCGAATTAGCGGGAAAACTGGATGGGGTGGCATTGAGGGTCCCGGTAACCACAGGTTCCATTGTGGACTTCACCTGCGAGCTTTCTAAGAAAGTCACAAAAGAGGATATCAACAAAGCGATGGAAGAGACAGCTTCGGGTAAAATGAAGGGAATATTGTTGTATACCGAGGATCCCATCGTCTCCACCGATGTGATACACGATCCTCATTCCTCCATCTTTGATGGGCTGTCCACAATGGTGATGGGGGATAATCTGGTTAAGGTATTTGCCTGGTATGATAACGAGTGGGGTTTCTCGGTTCGGATGGTGGAGATGCTGGAGATGATGGCGATATAGGATTTTCTCGGTATATTGTGAAATTTCGTTATAAAAAAGTTATGGAGGGAAAAACATGGATAAATTAACCATTGACGATCTTAAGCTAAAAGATAAAAAGGTATTAGTCCGGGTTGATTTCAACGTTCCTTTGGATAAAAAATGTGAGGTTACCGACGACAGGCGCATTGTCGAATCGTTGCCCACTATCAAGAAAATTATACAGGATGACGGGAACGCGATCTTAATGTCCCATCTCGGCAGACCAAAGGGGAAAACACCAGAGCTTAGTCTTTTACCTGTAGCTAAGAAATTAGAAAAACTGCTCGGTAAACCGGTTAAGTTTGTAAATGACTGCATCGGTTCGGAGGTGGAAAAAGCAGTTTCCGAATTGAAATCCGGTGAGTGCCTTCTTTTGGAGAATCTGAGGTTCTATGCCGAGGAAGAGAAGAATAATCCCGAGTTTGCCAAAAAACTTGCGAGCTTGGGGGATATTTATGTCAACGATGCTTTTGGCACAGCCCATCGCGCACACGCCTCAACTGAAGGGGTTACAAAATACATCAAACAGTGTGCTGCTGGTTATCTCATGCAAAAGGAATTGAAGTATCTAGGAATGGCGTTATCTAATCCCAAGAGACCGTTCGTGGCTATATTGGGTGGTGCCAAGATCTCCGGCAAAATTGATGTGATCGAGAATCTGATGAACAAAGTGGATGCTATTCTGATCGGTGGCGGCATGGCTTTCACTTTTTACAAGAGCATGAGTAAGGAAATCGGCAAATCCCTTCTCGAAGCAGACAAAGTTGATTTAGCCAAAGAGATTTTGAAAAAGGCAAAAGAGAAGAAGGTTAATTTTATTCTCCCGGTGGATGTGGTAGTGGCAGCTGAAGCCAAAGAGGATGTTTTTGCCAAAGTCGTGGGCATAGACTTCATTCCCTTCGACATGCAGGGTCTGGACATCGGTCCAAAGACCTTAGACGTCTTCACCAAAGAATTGGAAAAGGCAAAAACTGTGGTGTGGAATGGACCTATGGGAGTTTTTGAGGTAAACAAGTTCGCCACAGGGACCATAAAGATTGCCGAGGAGCTGGCTAAAATCACGCAGAAGGGGGCAACCACCATAGTGGGCGGCGGAGATTCTGCTGCTGCTGTGGCTAAAGCCGGATTGGAAGACAAGCTTAGTCACATCTCGACCGGTGGTGGAGCATCTCTGGAGTTTTTGGAGGGAAAGATTCTGCCGGGAGTGGCAGCATTGACTAATAAGTAACCAAGAATATCCGATAGTTTATATGATCAGCTAAATACTTCAACAACGGTCGACGCATTACAACCAGCAGATTTAAAAAACAGGAAGTTGGCTGTGGACAGTCGAATAAGGATGGTGGATAATATATGAGAATTCCAATCATTGCCGGCAACTGGAAGATGTATAAGACGGAAGAAGAGGCTACCCAGCTGGTCTCAGATCTGAAAGAGAGACTAAAAGACATAATAGAAGTTAAAGTAATAGTCTGCCCTCCTTTCACTGCCCTGTCTTCAGTGAAGAAAATCCTTCAAAATTCCTCCATTCTTTTGGGCGCTCAAAATATGCACTGGGAGGAAAAGGGGGCTTATACCGGAGAGATCTCCCCTGCCATGCTGTTGACATCCGGCTGCAAATACGTTATAATAGGGCATTCCGAGAGGCGGAGCTATTTTCATGAAACCGATAAATCGGTGAATCTAAAAATAAAATCTGCTCTGAAATTTGACCTCTCCCCTATCATCTGTGTGGGTGAAAAGCTGGAGGAAAGAGAAACAAATAAAACCGAAGAAGTTATAAAGATTCAGATACAAGGTGCGTATAAAGATTTGACCGCCCAGCAGGCGGAGAAAACCATTGTCGCCTATGAGCCGGTATGGGCAATAGGAACCGGGAAAACCGCTACTCCACAGCAGGCAAACGAGGTTCACAATTTCATAAGAAAACTTATTTCTGCTGGATTTACCCGCGAAAATGCGGAAAGGATAAATATTCTGTACGGAGGATCGGTCAAACCGGAGAATTCCAGGGAACTGCTTGAAATGTCCGAAATCGACGGAGCTTTGGTCGGAGGCGCCAGTTTAGATGCTGAGTCGTTTGAGGGAATTGTAAGAAGTGCTGTCAAATAGTAGCTCGTTACTAAGTTGATTAAACCGAGCTTCGGGCATCGAATACCGTATATCGATACAAGCTTCGAGAACATTAAAAGATTAACCATTCTTTAGGAGGTATCTTTGATCGTATTATTAACCATGCTGCACGTGTTGATCTGCATTGCTTTGATCATGGTGGTCTTGATGCAATCGGCCAAAGGTGAAGGTCTGGCTGGTGCTTTTGGAGGTTCGGGAATCACCGGAGCAGTTTTTGGGGGAAGAGGCGCAGCCACTTTTTTATCCAAAGCTACCACAATACTGGCTATCGCTTTCTTCGTGAGTTGCTTGTTGTTAAGTTTCCTTTCCCCTTCAGCCGGAGGCGGGGGAGGAAGAAGCGGAATCCAAAAAGAGGCGGAAAGGCGAGCCGGAGAAGGAACGCCGGCTACCAACATCCCCGGCACTGCATCGCAGCAACAGCCTTCAACTCAACAACCCGCTACACCACCGGCAGGCGAAGGGAAATAAACCATACTTAGAGTTCAAGAGGTCGATTTTCATTGAATTTAACCCAATGCTCGACTCTCAATACTCATTTCTCCAGACTCTTGCGGAAGTGGTGGAACTGGCAGACACACCATCTTGAGGGGGTGGCGGCGCAAGCCGTGCGGGTTCAAATCCCGCCTTCCGCATTATTATAGTACATACCACGATACCTACCCTCTTCTTGACTGCATTAGTAATTCCGCTTTGATCAAACTGGATTTTCAATTAATCCAAAAAACTTTCCCTTCCAGTTGTCCTTCTTTTTATTTATAAGCCTAAAAATCCAATATTTCACTTGCTTATTCATAAAGAGTTCATATATTATACATAGACATATTCCTAAAGTACTCTCTTGATATGAGAAACAAACTTAAAATTTATTTCCTGAGCACTGAATTTTCTTCAATCCTCCGACACCAACCATTTAAAGCACTACAATATAAAACCACCATAACAATACTATTAACAATTAGTTATGAGGTTTAATGAAATGTTTGAATCAAGATATAGTAAAACTCTTTGGGTAATTTTAGTACTCCTTTTCTTGCTAACATTTATCGGAATGAGTGCGGATGGCAATATTAGAGCGGAAAATTTGACTTTGACTCTCAGTGCTGGTGAATATCAGATACTCGACACGGGAAAAGGTGAGCAAAAGATAAAGCTGGAAGACTTCGGTAATCTATTAGTCCCGGGTGAACCAATGTTACCGGCAAGAACTTTTGTGATTGCCATTCCACCAGGTGCTAGAATCCTATCTGTTGCTATCAGTGGTGCCGAAGCTATTCCGATCCCGGGGCGATACTTCATTAAACCGGCACCGGCTGTTCTCCCTTCGAATGAGCGCGAGGATATAATCAGGGAAAGTCGTCTTAAATGGCAGCGTAATTACGAAGCCACCTATTCATCTGATGCTGCCTATCCGGGGTACGCGGGGAGATATCAAGGAACAGGAGGATTGAGGAAATACGACTTTGTCCGGGTGGCATACTTTCCTTTCTCCTACCGACCTCAATCCGGCAGGTTGTTTTTCACTCCTTACCTTACGGTTTCCATTGATTACAGTTTAACTCCCTCCTTTAACCAGAGGTTTGATAGATGCATGTCCGATACTAAAGGAGATCAACGTGTTTCTCAGTTACTGATCAATTACCAGCAAGCGCAGGAATGGTATCTTCCGAAGCATAAACTGGAAGCTCCCAAACAATCTTATGACTACTTGATTATCACAACGGATGCCTTATTGAATGCGGCAACCCCTCTGGTCGACTGGAAAGACTCGATTGGTTATACTGTTAATGTGGTGACTACCACCTGGATACAGAGCAATTACACCGGAATAGATTTACAGCAAAAGATCAGGAACTTTCTGATTGACAAGTACCTGGATTGGCAAATAGAGTATCTCCTTTTGGTGGGGGACAACAACTCCATTCCCATGAGGCGCTGTTACCCCAATCCCTCCGATCACAGTTCCGGCTCGGAATACTCCCCCCCTACCGACTATTACTACGCCGAGTTAACCAGCAACTGGGATTCAGACGGTGATGGATTCTATGGCGAATATGGGCAAGACAGCATTGATTTCGTTCCTGAATTATCGGTCGGCCGTATCCCTTTTAGCGATTCAGCTTCGGTGGCATATATTTGCCGAAAACTAATAAATTTCGAAAAAGATAGTTCCTCATGGAAGAATAATGCCCTGCTTCTTGGTGCCATAAGCAACTTTGCTAACGAGGATGATACCAGACTGCCCCGCACCGATGGAGCTGTTTTGATGGAAGAGATGATTTCCGACATGCTAACCGGCTGGAGTCATACAACCATGTATGAAAAGGAAGGGCTTGACTCAAGCACCTATTCATGCGATTACCCCCTAAACTGGAATAATGTGATCAATAACTGGTCGGCCAATGATTATGGCGTGGTTAACTGGTGGGCGCATGGCAGCTATGATGCAGCCTGGAGAAAGTGGTGGGCCGGGGACAACAACGGCAACGATATACCGGATGGTGGGGAGATGTACTGGGATACTTTCATTCAAAATTCCGATGTTTCCTCCCTGGATGACGATCATCCTGCCATCATCTTCTCCTGTTCCTGTAATAATGCTTGGCCCGAGCGGACAAATCTGGCTAAAACATTATTGAAAAACGGATCTGCCGGTATTGTCGGAGCCACCAGAATATCCTGGTATAATGAAAACTGGGAAGACGAGTTGTCGGGCGGAAATGCATCCATGGATTATTATTTCTTCTACTATCTGATCCATCAGGGAGAAAAAGTCGGGGATGCTCTTTTTTCTGCCAGAATTCACTATTACAACTATCTGTTCTGGTCACTGAATGATCCGGATTGGACGCCACAGGCGAATATGCTTGACTTCTGTCTCTATGGTGACCCAGCGCTGGCAAGAGAGGGAATTTCTCCATATATCTGCGGTGATTGCAATGATGATGAAAACATAGACATAGGTGATGTCATCTATCTTATTAATTATCTCTATAAGAACGGTTCGGCTCCAAATCCCTGGCAAGCCGGAGATGTCAACATCAGTGGAGTAGTAGATATTGGTGATGTAGTTTACCTGATTAATTATATGTTCAAAAACGGCCTTCCCCCTTGCGAACCGTAGTTGAAAACTGCTATCTTTCAAAAACACTGAATCCGATGCGTAGTTTGATAATCATAATAGGTGTAGTCTTTGTGACTGTTGCCATGAGTTTCATCTATCTACCCATAATCTTAGCAGAAGCGGAGACCACCCCACAGATACTCTGGTGGTACAACCTCACTGCCCCTTCTTTCGGATCTTCTGCGGTTGGCGATATAGATGGAGACGGTAAACTGGAGATCGTCTTCGGGACGTATTTCAACGATGAGCACATCTACGCCCTGAATGCCGATAGCGGCACCCTTCTCTGGATATACGATACCGGAGGCTGTAACGACGCCTCCCCCGCAATTGCAGACGTCGATCTGGACGGGACATTGGAGGTAATTGTACCTGCCTCATCCCCCTGCCGGATTTACTGCTTTAATGGAGCCACCGGAGGGGTAAAATGGTCTGTTCCCACCGGTTCTAATTCCATCGACTCTCCTCCGGCAGTAGCCGATGTGGATAATGATGGTAAACCGGAAGTCATATTCGGCACTTTCTACGGGTATGTCTATTGCCTTAATGGAGAAAATGGAAGTCAATGTTGGCGCATAAACCTGGGAACTAATAGTTATATCCAATCCGATCCAGCCATTGTGGACGTTAACAGCGATGGGCAGTTGGACGTGGTAGTGGCTCAATGGGCGGGGGATAACAGGGTTTATGTCTTGAGAGGCCATAACGGCTCCACACTTTGGTATTCCGATCTTCCTAACAATGACATGTATCACGGTGGCTCGTTTGCGGATATTGACGAGGATGGCAAACCGGAGATAGCCATCGGCTGTTACGACAACCACGTTTATGTTTTGAACGGTGAGGATGGAAGTCTCCGCTGGCAATACCCTACCCCCTATTACGTTGGGGCACCCACCTCCATTGCCGACTTAAACAACGACAATCATCTGGAGACAGTCATTGCATCCCACAACATCATCCGAGCCTTAACCTACACCGGAGGAATGCTGTGGACTTATTCTGCCGGCGGCGGGTCGTTCCGCGGAGCTGCCATAGCCGATGTCGACAGTAATGGTGTTCTGGACGTTGCCTTCGGTGCGGATGACGGTATTCTTCGGGTGCTTCGGGGGGACAATGGTTCGGTGGTATGGACCTATAATCTGCAAGCTCATTATGGACGAACGTTTGAGATGGATAATGCTCCGGTGATTGCGGATTTCAATAACGACGGAAAACTCGATATTTTCGTCGTTGGTGGCTATGGTACCTCATCTCAACCCACCCTGAACCATGGGCGGGCTTACGCACTTACTGCCGGAAACGGCACCGGTCCCGGTTGGCCCATGTTTAGACACGATCTAAGACATAGTGGCAACTTCCATTATGTCGTTTACTTCTTACGGGGTGATGCCAATGGCGATGGGGATATTACTATCAGCGACATTGTCTATATCATCAATTATCTTTTTTTCGGAAGCAGTGCTCCGAATCCACTGGAAGCCGGAGATGCCAATCATGACGGAAGCATTGAGGTCGGGGATGTGCTGTATTTGATTAATTATCTCTTTAAAGGAGGATCTCCACCTGCATTATAGAAGTTTTCTCCTGATTCATGCTCATATGCATTCAAGATGATTAGATAAAGATTCTATCTCCTGATTGATTGAAACTTTTGGAGTCAGAAATAAAAAAGCAGGGAATACATCCCTGCCATATGAAAAAGGATCAAGGGCAATTTTCTCTTCTATTGTCCGATTTCGTATTCCTTTATTTTATACAACAGAGACCGGTAGCTGATCTCCAAAAGCTGTGCTGCTTTTCTCCTGTTCCAATTAGTCTTATTGAGCGCCTGAGCGATCAGCACCTTTTCCTCTGACGCCACCGCTGCCCCCACCCTTTTTTTCAACGAAAAACCATTCTGGTCGGCAACCGGATAAGTCGATGGAGTAACCGGGGAATTTTCGCTTGAAGGGGATTTGATGCTGTCCCGGACCACATTTTCATCTTCCCGGACTACGATCTGCTTGATCAGATTCTCCATCTGCCGCACATTCCCGGGCCAATCGAAGTTTTGCAAAAGCTCTATGATGGTCGGGGAAAGCGGACGATACTGCTTGTTGTAGATGGCGTAGTATTTCTGCAGAAAATGCTCGATCAGAAGGACAATATCCTCTCTTCTTTCTCTTAAAGGCGGCAGATTCAAGGTGACCTCATTCAGACGATAGAACAGATCCTCTCGGATGGTTCCGTCTTTCAGTGCCTTTTCCAGATCTCTGTTGGTAGCGCAGACTATCCTGGTATCCACCTTAATGGTCTTTATTCCGCCCACCCGCACGAACTCATATTGTTCCAGAACCTGAAGGAGCTTGGACTGTAATTCCAAAGGCATGTCGCCGATCTCATCCAAAAAGATGGTCCCTTTATTAGCCACCTCAAACCTCCCCAGCTTGGTCTTGTGTGCTCCGGTGAAAGCTCCTTTTTCGTAACCGAACAGCTCCGCCTCCAGAAGCTCATGCGGTATGGCAGCGCAGTTTACTTTGACGAAAGGACCATTCCTTCGACTGGAAAGGGTGTGCAGCATCCGGGCCACTATCTCCTTGCCCGTGCCGGATTCTCCCCGGATCAGAATGGTCAACTCGCTGTCTGCCACCTGTTCGATCACCGCCTTAATCTGCATCATGCTGGGGCTGTCCCCGATAAGTTTGTCGTACTGAGATTTGGTCTTCAATTCCGTTTTCAGCTGGTCCAGTTCCTGCCTCAAACGGTTTTTCTCCAGCACACTCTGGATGTGAATTTCTACCTCTTTAACGTCGAACGGCTTGTTGATAAACTCGGAAGCGCCCCTTTTGATCGACTCCACCACGTTCTTGGTCTCTCCGTGTCCGGAGAGCATGATCACCTCGGTAATCTGATCCATCGATTTAATCTTATCCAAAACCTCGAGCCCCTCCATCCCCGGCATCTTGATATCCAGAAGAACCAGATTTGGGTGGATTTTGGTAACCATCTGCAGACCTTCCAGTCCGTCTTTAGCTGAAAGGATGTGATAGTTATCCCCCAGTCCCTCACTCAATATCCAGGAAACTTTGGGATCGTCGTCTATTACCAGTATTTTTACCTTGTCGTCTTCCATGGTTTTTTACTATAAACTGTTTCATTTAGACAATTCGCTTTGTCATTACTTTTTCTATTATCGGCACTATTTTGCACTTTTTCAGAAAAAGCTCTCAAAAAGCTCATCGGCAAAGCCATTGGGTTTCACCCCTTGAATTTATTATTCTTAAGCCGCCGGCAAGTTTATCGAAAAACTAGTTCCCTTTCCCGGCTCGCTTGTTACCGACACGAAACCGCCGTGTGCTTTCACTACCCTTTCCACTACTGCTAATCCTAAACCAGTCCCCTCTTTTTTGGTAGTGAAGTAACGTTCAAAAATTTGGTTTATACTCTCGGGCGGAATCCCGCAACCGGTGTCGGTGATCATTATATTTACATATTCTTTTCCGCTTTTCTCGTCTGTATGTCTATTGGCTTTAACTTTCAACTCGCCGCCATTGGGCATAGCTTCTATGGCATTGAGTATTATGTTAAGAAAAACCTCCATTATCTGATTTTTATCCGCCAATACGGTGTAATCCTCCCGGTATTCCTTCTTCAGGGTTATCTTCCCGGACGAAAGGTCCTGTTCTACCAATTTCAGCGTTCGGTCCAGAATGGATGCTATGTCCCTTTTCTCCATCTCAAACTTGTATGGATTGGAAAAATTGACGATCTCTTTCAACAGCCCGTCCAGACGAAATATCTCCTCCTCCACCAGATTGAAGTATTTGTCTTCTTCATTAAGGTTCGGAAGTTTCACTCTCAACACCTGTAAGGTCCCCCGGATATTGGTCAACGGTTTTTTCACGTCGTGCGTGATCTCCGAGACTAAATTGCCCATGGTCACCAGACGGGTGATGTTAAGCAGGGATTTCTGTCTCTCAAAGACAGATGCCAATTGGGATATGATTATGGAAAGCAGTCGAATTTGCTCTCCGGACAATCTCATTTTCTGTCTATTTCCTACGGAAAGCACGCCATGAATGTTCTTTTCTGCTATAATGGGAAGGGAGACGATAGAATCCAAATATCTCGAGAATTCCGGCTCCGTTTTTAAGCCTTCTTTTAGCTTAAGGTCGACCTTCTCTGGGTTGGTGATTTCCTCTTTGGTGAATGAAGCAGTTAGATTTCTCTTTGCATTTTCGCATCCCAGGCAAAGACTTAAAACCAGCTGATTCGATTTCTCGCTCCATTCATACCACAGGGCAAATTCAACCGGCATTATGGTTTTTACCTTCTGAAATACGAAACTGCAAACCTCCTCAAAACGTTCCATATGGGAAAGCTGCCTGGAGATATCATACAGAACCTCCAATTCTCTGATCTTCTCTATATTCTGGCTGAACTGTTCTGCATCATCGATGGCAATGGCGGCTTGAGCGGCGAAGGTGGTCAAAAGCCTCAGATCGTCACCGGTGAATGGAACACCGGTCTTCTTATCGCTTAGGTTGATCACTCCCAGTATCTTGTCTTTAACCTTCAAGGGGACGCATAGAAGTGAATGAGTGGCATAATGTTTCTTGCTGAAATGCTTGAAGCGTGCATCCTTTTCTATGTTTTCCACCATCACCGGTTCCCCCTTCTGTGCTATATAACCGGCGATGCTGGAACCCAATTCGAGTCTGGTTTGCTGGATGATCTCTTCATCCAGACCGATGGCAGCTTCTATGGTTAGTATGTCTTCCGGTTTCTGAATAAGCATAATCGATCCAGATTTGGCATCGATCACCGACGTAGCTAAAGCGACAATCCGGCTGAGAAGCTCTTTAAGATCTTCCGTGGTGCTTAAAGACAAACCCGCTTTGTATAACGCATCCAGCTCCTCAACTTTCTTCTTAAGCTCGGTATTTTTCTCCTGTAATTCCATCAACAGATTGGTTCGATCCTTGTCGGCTCTCCTTTTTTCCAGTGCCCGTTGGATGGTCAACTTCAAATCGGCAAACTCAATCGGTTTCATCAGGTAATCATAAGCCCCCTGGTTGATGGCGCTGATGGCAGACTCCAGGGAGGCATAACCGGTCATCAAAATCACCAAAGCGTCTTCATCCTTGGTCCGTGCCGCTTTGAGAATGTCCAGCCCGTCCACCTGCGGCATCTTTATGTCGGTGATCACCAGATCGAAATCACTCTTGTTTATCCGCCTTAAAGCCTCTTCACCTTTTTCCACCGTGGTGACATTGTAACCGGCTTTAGAAAGCAGGGTCTGAAGGCTTTCGCACATGCGCTTTTCGTCATCCACCACTAGAATTTTGGCTGAATCATTAATCATGATTATGCTTGCTCTCCCATGACTTTACATATTTTGGTTCTTAATCAGCACCGGTTAAATAATCTATCCTTTCGGTAAAGAGAGGGTAAAACTGGTTCCCTGCTTTTTTCTTTTTGCTTGAATGGATCCGCCATGTCTTTGTATTATTCCATAACATATCCAGAGACCCAGTCCGGTTCCTCTCCCATCAGTCTTGGTGGTAAAAAACGGGTCAAAAATACGGTTGAGGTTATCTTCCGGTATTCCACATCCGGTATCCGAAAACTCGATTTCCACCTTATCCTTAACTTCTCGCGCACGGATACTGATCTCCCCTCCGTAGGGCATGAAATCCCGGGAATTGACCAAAAGATTTAAGAAAACCTGTTTCAACTGGTCTTCTGATCCTAAAACTCGTGGTAAACTTTCCGACAGATCTGCAGTAATCTTTATATCTCGGCTCAGAAACTCCTGGTTAACCAAGAAAATCACCTGTTTGATTATTTCGATCAAATTCAAGAAAGACATCTCTTCTTTGGCTGGGCGAGAAAAATCCAAAAAGCTTTTTACAATCCGGGCAATCCGATCCACCTCTTCCTTTATGGCACCCAGATTATATTGATTGGCACTATTCCCCTCAATGCTCTCCGAAAGAATCTGCAGATAGTTTTTGATAATCCCCAGTGGGTTATTGATCTCATGAGCCAAAGAGGCGGAGAACTGACCTGTAGCTGCGAGTTTTTCCGATTGAATAAGCTGTTTTTGGGTGTCTCTCAGCTCTGAGTTTATCCTCTTTTGATTCTCATATAAAAGAGCGTTCTCCACTGACACGGTAAGCTGACCGGCCAGAACCGAAATGAATTCCAGATCGCCGTCCGTGATCCTTTGATCCATCCTCTTTGGGCCAAAACTCAGGATACCTACCAGCTTATCCCGGCTGATCAACGGGACCACAAGCTTGCAATCCAGTTTGTGCAGGGTTTTTATCTCATCGTCGTTTTCTGGCAGATGGTTTTGAATCTCCTTTAAGAATAAGGGCTCTTTCTCGGAGAGCAGAAGACGGGATAATCTACCGGTTAGGCTGATTCTATACTCTTCAATATTATTACAGGTTTGAACCGCTGCATTTGGATCCGAATTATCCGGTTCCTTATTTTTCAGTTTAAAGCAGCTTAGTTCGTCCTGCTGATGATCCCGCCGGAGGAACACGGATATATTCTCTATTTTTAATTCTTCCATCAATGCAGAGAGCATCCCGCTTAAAAGAACCTCCAAATCCAGAACCGAATTCAGCCTACGGGAAAGCTCGAAAATGGTATAGAGGTCAAATATCTTGCGTTTCAATCTCCGGTTGGCTTGAGACAGACGATTAAACCGGCTCTCCATCACGTTCTTCAAAATATCCACCGATTCCCGGATATTTTTCTCTATGCTGGGATCGGAAGAGTCGGTTTGATTAAAGGAACTATGTGGATTTGACATAATGAAAGTAAGATTATCTTCAGACTATTTTAAAAATGTCGCTTCCTATATATTTACTTAATGACACTGTAGTTGTGACCTTGAAGCTAGTTGGTTGTAAAATAATGTATGCCAACATCGCCCATATCAGAATTCAAATGAATATCGTTTGAATATATTTCACCTTACATTTTTTAAATCGGCATAAAAAGAGCCGAGTTGAACAACTCTGCAAAGATTTGCAATTCTATCCGAATATTTAGAGAGACAAGACTTGCTCCTTTTTTTCACTTTCACCTGTTTAAGGTAACTTGCGGTTATACAAGGAATTAAACGAGCGAGTAGGTGGTGGTGTGGAGGGCTCTCGTTGTTTCATATAAAAAAACCAGAACTTGATTTAACTCAAGCTCTGGTTTTTACTAAAACATGGAACCAGTTATCAGTGTTTCAATAGATTATACGAATAAATATTCTGATCTGATCCTCGTTTGGCATGATACCCCCAAACAAAAAAGGTGAATTCGCTTAATTGTCTTACTGATCAGGCGATTCCTTCTGCCACTCATAAAAAATACATTTTCCCAACTCCGGAGTATATTGATAGCATTTTTGATAATTGCCAAAGGGGATTTTTCCATCCAGAGCAAAGCAGTCCCAATCCATATCCTTACAGGGGATCTCTCTATAATCGTCCCTTCTTCTTTCTTCGCCGGGGATATTACAGATCAACTGTTTTATGCTCGTGGTTTTCATATCGAATAAGAGGAAAGATATTAAAACACTACAAGCACTAACCGTACCCGATAGGTTTTAGTCGGATTCTGTTTCCTTCAAACCGTATTCATGTAATTTATTTCGCAGAGTGCGTGTCGAGATACCCAAGATCTCTGCAGCTTTGGTACGATTCCCTCCATGTGCCTTCAATGTTCGCAAGATCAATTTCCGTTCCGCCTCCTCGATGGTGGTGCCCACGTCTATTCTCCCTGAAGTAGCTTGGAACTTACCTAAGCATAACTCCTTGGAGAAATCCCGGGGAGTAAGGATCTTTCCCTGGGCTGTGACCACCGCTCTTTCGATATAATTCTCCAATTCCCGGACATTTCCGGGCCAGGGATACTCCATGAACAGCTCATATACTTTCTGTGATATCCCCTCTATCTGCCTATTGTTCTCCTGGTTGCTCTTTTTCAAGAAATGCTGGGCTAAAGCGGGGATGTCCTCCTTCCTTTCCCTCAACGGAGGAATGTGAATTGGAACCACATTCAACCGGTAAAATAAATCCTCTCTGAACTTACCCTGATCAATAAGTTCCTTTAAATCGCGGTTGGTAGTAGCAACGATACGAACGTCGACCTGGATTGGTATACCTGATCCTACTCGCTCGAATTCTCTCTCTTGCAGTACCCTTAAAAGCTTGGCTTGAAGGTGTAACGATATCTCGCTTATTTCATCTAGAAGCAGAGTCCCTCCATCCGCCAGTTCGAATCTTCCCCGGGACTGTTTTATGGCTCCGGTGAAAGACCCCTTTTCGTGTCCAAACAACTCACTTTCCACTAAACCCGCGGGCAATGCGGCACAGTTGATCCGGATGAAAGAACCCTCTCGGCGGGAGCTATGGTAATGTATAGCTTTGGCGATAAGTTCCTTGCCAGTTCCCGATTCTCCGGTGATCAGCACTGTGGCTTTGGTGTCTGCCACTCCCTCCACCATCTCAAAGATCTTTTGCATCTGTGGCGCCTTCCCGATGATGTTATCAAAGCCATATCTTCCTATTACCTCCGAACGCAGCAATTGATTTTCCAACTCCAACTTCTTTTGGTCCAGTGCTCTTCTTACAACCAACTCAATCTCGTCTATGGAAAATGGTTTCATCACGTACTCAAAAGCCCCCAATTTCATAGCCTCCACTGCATTCTGCACCGTACCGTAAGCCGTCATCATCACCACCTTAGCGTTGGGGAGATACTGCTTCACCGCCTGCAAAAGCTCCATTCCCCCCACATTGGGCATACGGATGTCCGAGAGGATTATATCGTATTCCGTCTTCCTGATCTTCTCCAATGCCTCTTCTCCGGTACCAGCCAGCTCCACATTAAAACCGCCCCGGTACAGGGTTTCGCTCAAGTAATCTCGCATTAACGAATCGTCATCTACCACCAGGATATTTCCCCCCAGGGATGTAATTTTCAGCTCCTCTGTCATATTATTATTCCCTTTGTCACTTATATCTACCAGGCCTAAACTGCATTCACCCGGTATTATATATGGTTGCGTCACACGATTCAACCTATTAGCTCATGGGTAATCTTATTCGCACGCTGGTCCCCTTCCCTGGCTCGCTTTTCACCCGAATATCCCCCTGATGTGCTTCTACGATTTTTTTAACGGTGGATAATCCCAAACCAGTGCCCTGTTCCTTGGTGGTAAAAAACGGGGTAAACAGTTTTTCCTGCGTTGTCTTGCTCATACCCATTCCCATATCAGACACATCCAAAACCAACATATTCTTTCTGTTAGGGTAGAGATCAGAGGATTCTGCTTCCCGATTTAATGCCACCGTAATCTCTCCTCCCTGCGGCATTGCCTGTACTGCATTGTGCAGAAGATTCAACAGCACCTGACGAAATTGTTCCTTGTCCACATAAAACCTGATCTCGTCTGGGGGGTACTCTTTCTTTATGCGGATGCCGGTCTTTTTCCGGGAGTTATCCATTTCAAAAAAATTGATCACCTCATCTATGAATTTTTCCATCTCCACTCTATGGGGATTCAGCTTGATAGGTTTGGTATAGTCCAGCAGACTGAGGACGATTCGATCCAAGGTTTCCACTCCCTCCATTATTTTTTTAACCAATCTTTTGCGCGGATCGCCGGGGGTTAAGTCTCTGTCGAGAAGTTCGGCAAAACCCCGAATACCCCCCAGAGGATTTTTTACCTCATGTGCCACCACCGCCGCCATCTCTCCTAATGCGGCCAGCGTCTTAACCCGCATCATCTCTTGTTCCATATGCTTTAGCTTATCGTTGGTCTCCTTTAACTCGAGAGTTAAATCACTGAATCTCCCCTCCATCTCCCGGTAAGCTAAATACAATTTCTGGGTCACCTGGTTGAAGGAGGAAAAAGAAGAAACCAATTCATCCATTTCCTCCCGTGAAATATTTAATTGAGGTTTTTTTTCCATCTTAATCCTTCCTTCCAAGAGCGTTGGCTTTCTCTGATGTTTTAATTTAATCCAGATTTCCCCAGTTGGCAACACTTTTTTAAGTCTTTACATATAAAATTGATAAAGAGACGGGTTTAGATAATCTGTTTTAATCCGGTGAAATCTTTGGCAACCTTTGAAGTATCCGACGAAATTTAGTGACGTGGAAATGAAAAGACAAACGGTCAATTGGAGTAATCCGGCTAGAGGAGACTTTGTATCTTTTCTTCTGTTTTCTGAATTTGTTCTGTCTTTTCAGCTATTTGAGAAAGAAGTGCTTTAACCTTAGACAGGTTTTGAAGATTCGTATCTTTTCTGTCTTTTATTTCGGTTACAAATATCTTACGGGTTAGATCGACAATATTCTCAGCTATGATCCGTTTTTGTTCCAGAAGGTCTATTATATGATTGTCTTCATCCTGTTTTTCCAGTTTTTCCAGAATCATTTTGGAAATGCTCAAAATCCGGTCATATTCCCTTAATAAGATTATGTACTGTTCCAACATTCCTGTTTCGGTCATAGAGGGACAATTTGAGGAAAATATGAAAGGAGGTATTAATCCAGAAGCTTCTTAAATCCTTTTCTGAAGATAGGTGACTTTCTCCAACTCTGCTTCCAGTTCTACTATCCTGTCTTTGAGTTGACCTATCTCAGATTTCAGCTCATGCTCCCTTAATGCGTTCTCGATGGACGATTTTAGGTCGTTTAACTTAAAAGGTTTTATCACGTAATCACAGGCTCCGTGACGCAGTGCCTCAATGGAACTCTCAATAGTCGGATAGCCGGTCATGATTATCGCTAAAGTATTGGGCGAAGTTTTTCTTATCTGCTTTAATGTCTCAATGCCGTCCATTCCCGACATCTTCAGATCCAAGAGGACGACATCGGCGGGTTGGGTATAGATCAATTCTATTGCTTTTTCTCCGGATTCAGCCAAGGACACTTCATAACCCTGTATGCTCAAAAACTCCAATAATAATTCCCGTACAAAAAGCTCATCATCCACCACCAGTATTTTTGCAGAAGACATAAGTTTGAATCCTGCTCGGAAGCTCAACCAGACTTTAAAGTACGGCTGGGTCCTTAGGGCTAAGATATTTAATTATTTCTTAATACAGAAGACAGCCGACTGATTGGTTTACCGTTTAAAATCGTCCACACCTATTGAACTATTTCTGCACACTGATCCTGCCGATCAAGCCTCTATTATATTTATCGAAACGTTGTCGATAAATCTTAAGTTTTATAGCTAGATGTTTATGATTTGAGTATAAAAATTATGTTAATTATCTGATGCTGCTTTCGTCTTAAATAAACCCATGTTTCAGCTCAAAAGATAATCATGCTATCCTTTGCTTCCTTTATTTCTGCTTCCGACCTTTGGCTTTTGTCTTTTGACCTTAAGTTCCAGTTTCCCTTTCTTATTTCTTTTCACCAACTTACCGAACTCTCTTCTCAAGATAGCCTCAATGTCTCTCTGGCTTTCATCTGGTTCCAGCAATGCCAGCTTCAATACTTCCTCTATCCGTTCCACAAAAATGAAATGGGTCTCTTTTCTTATTTTCTCCGGTAGGTCCAGCAGGTTCTTCTCGTTCCCTTTGGGAAAAATCACGTTACGAATGCCCACCCGATGAGCCGCCGAAGCCTTCTCTCTGACCCCCGCTACTGGTATCAATCTCCCTCGCAGTGATACCTCACCCGACATGGCTATGTCGTTGCGAATCGGCTTGTTACTCATCACCGAGGCTATGACCAAGGAGACCGTGATCCCAGCTGACGGTCCATCCTTGGGAATGGCGCCCGATGGAAAGTGAATGTGGATGTCGTGATTGGTGAAATCGTCGTAATTGATGCCCAAAATTTCCGCTTTCGAGCGGACATAGCTGTGCGCAGCTTGTATCGATTCCTTCATTACCTCTCCCAGTTGTCCCGTGAAAATCACCTGTCCATTCCCTTTCATCTTTAAAGCCTCGATTAGCATCAGATCCCCCCCCGCTTCGGTCCAGGCCAGTCCGATAGCCACGCCTATCTCTGGCTGTTTGGGAATTATATCGGGGATATAAACCGGGGTACCTAAATATTCCTCCAAGTTATCCACAGTGATAATAAATCGGGAAAATCCGGGTGAGGTTTTGGCACGAGCACATCGCCGGCAGATGCTCTCCATCTCTCTCTGCAAACTTCTTATCCCTGACTCCACCGTGTACTGCCGGATCACCTTTTTCAATGCCCCGTCAGTGAATCGAAGGTCCCGGTCGGTTAATCCATGTTTCTTCAACAAAAGCGGTAGGATGAATTTCTTGGCTATCTCCAGTTTCTCCTCCTCAATGAAACCGGAGAATTCAATGATTTCCATTAAGTCTTGTAAGTGGGCGGGTATTTCATCAGCCACCAGAGCAGTGGTCACAAATATGACCTCCGAAAGATCATAGGGTAATCCCAGATAATGATCCAAAAAACCAAAGTTCTTATCCGGATCCAAAGCCTCCGATAAAGCAGTGGCAGGGTCCCCCTTCAGGCCTTCGGTTGCCATTTTGTCTATGTTCTCTATCATAATCAGAGGATTGGTACATTCCGATTCTTTTATGGCACTGAGAATTTTTCCCGGGAAAGCATCGGTAAAAGTGGAGTGCCTCCCTTTAATCTCCGCCTCATCGCTCACCCCGGTTACGCTCACCCGCACGAATTTCCGTCCCAATGCTTTAGCCAGTGCCATCCCCAGAGAGGTTTTACCAGTTCCCGCCGGTCCGGCAAAACAAACTACTATCCCTTTCAAGTCCTTCCTCAATTTTCTGACGCTGAAAAGTTGGAGAATGTTCTCCTTCACCTTTTCCTGCCCGAAGAATTCCTCTGATAGAACTTTTTCTAATTTCTCTATGTCCACCTCCCCACAGATTTCTTTTTTCCAGGGCAAAGACAAAAGCCAATCGATATGGGTCCTGACCATTCCATACTCGGCCGAAGCCGTGGAAATCAATCTTAACCTCTCTGCTTCCAGTAAAGCCTGCTTCTCCACATAAGAGGGGAGAGAGACCGTTTTGATCTTGTCTTTTAATTCGACCACTTCCTTTTCTTGTAGTTCCGCTTCCCCCCATTCCCCAGCATTTGACTTTAAATCTGTATGAAGAAGCTGGTTTTTTGATTTTTGTCTCAAGTTATCTCCTGATGGGACAGTTAGATTTATTCCAACTATGCATTCTTAATTTCGGCATTCTATCCTTTGACTATAATCCCGGATACTTTTTACGTCAAACTAATCCACATATCAATTCTCTGCTTAAATACCTGCCTTTAAGATGGGAATTTACATAGAAGCGGCGATTATAAAAACTTATAATAATTTCCTTCAGAGTTACAAATATGCGGAACTAAGGTTTTTCGAGAAGGAACACAACAATATCTGGCAGAGAAGTCGTGGATCTAATTTGAATTGTATTGTCAATCGCATCAAACTCATAACAAATTATTTTGGTGATTATAAAAGATCTGGCACTAGATTGCAAAGCTTCTTAGTTAAGATTTCAAAGACATTTTGGTTTCTATGGTTATATCTAAACTCCATTTCATGTAAATACAAAGGGAATTTTCGGATA